>ENA-OWZO01000034-OWZO01000034.1-human-gut-metagenome-genome-assembly--contig:-NODE-34-length-134311-cov-39.967115_pt1 | contig 134311 bp, 109 predicted proteins | sample MGYA00249260_ERZ652115 | MGnify/ENA primary metagenome ERZ652115 (study PRJEB26925, sample SAMN05827127) | human gut metagenome | biome: ENVO:2100002; feature: ENVO:00000062; material: ENVO:00002003...
AAAAAGGACTTACGATAAAACAGAAAACAAGGACAGCAAGGCCTGTACAAGAACCTTGATTTTTCCATGTAGCACAACCTGAATCACCCTGACAATTTAAAACCACAGGCACATTTTTTTCCAAGACTCCCGACATTCTTTATGTTTCCTTGCCGTGAAACATACGTTTTCCCCGGCGGAAACCTACGTTTCACGGCAGGAAAACGTACGGCTCCCCTGACGGAAACATAGAAAACATAAAGGCAGCGGAAGGTTATCTTACCGACATTTCTAGAATACAGCAGGCATAAAGGAAAAACAAACGGGCCGCTTGCAAGGAAAGAACAAGCAGACCGCTTATGGGAAAGACTGAAGAAACGGCTTACAAAAAACGTCCAGAAAAACAGACCGATAAAAACAGTTCAGATATCAGGAAAAAAGAAACCTCACGTAAGGACATAAAAAAAGGAGTTCCGCTGAACTCCAACCTTTGTTAACCTTAAATCTAATACTATGAAAAACACAGTGCAAAAGTAAACATTCCGGTTGAAACCACAAAAGAAACAGCCGAAAAATCATGTTTTACAACACATATTAACCATCTACCATATTCCAATTAAATCCCTTAACAGATAAAGGTTTAAAACTAAAAAAGTGCAGAATTCCACAATCGGATATGATCCCCCTCTTGAGAAGGCGTTTCCCGTTGTCTAAAAATCATACACCCATTGTCAAAAAATTAGACACTCCTTCTCTATCGAAAAATCAGCATAATTCTATCAATCAGACACTTGCGATAATGGCACGGAAATTGTATTAAGAATCACGACAAACAAAAAATATAACCACAAAATATGAAAACTTACCTTACATTCTTACAACGCAACAAACTCTTCACCTTTGTCAACGTCATCGGGTTGAGCATCTCCCTGATGTTCTTCCTGCTGATCAGCCACATGGTGACCCGACAACTCACTGTAGACAAAGACATGAAAGATGCAGACCGTACTTACGTACTGGCCAGCGAAATATGGGCAGGAGGTCATATCCTGTTGGGCGACAAACTACAGAGCCGTTATCCGGAAATAGAAGACTGGTGCGCCGTGAGCGGTTCCTACGAACAGTTTGTCAAGACAAACGACAAACCCGTGAATATACAAATGATGTTTGTCCGCGACAACTTCTTCCGGTTCTTCAATTTTCATTTGCTGGAAGGAAATCCTGAAACCTTGCTGAGCAATGCAAACAGCATCGTGCTGACACGTTCCTGCGCCATCAAGCTGTTCGGTACGGAGCATGCGCTGGGAAAGACCCTCACAGAACAGGCATTTGACAACCAAAAATGTACAGTAAGCGGTATCATCGAAGACATTGACAACTCCATCTTTCCTTCCCACATTGAAGCATTCAGTCCTCATAAAAATATACGATACGTCCAATGGAGTGCCAGTGAAGAAAATACCGAGTTAGGTAACGCCGCCAGCTGCATCTTCTTCCTGCGTTTCCATCCGGGTGTCAATCCCAACAACAAGGCCGGTGACATTGCCCGCTTCTTCAAGGAATTCTTCTGGATTTACCAATACGACATCGTCAAAGAAGTACGCTTTATACCTGTACATGATTTTTATTTCTCTGATATTTCTGCTGCCGGAGCAACCCTTAACCAGTACAGCCGGAAACTGGTACTTATTTTCCTGACCATCGGTATCCTGATTCTGTGCATGGCCATTTTCAACTACATCAGTATGAGCGTGGCCCAGACCAGCTACCGGGCAAAGGAAATGGCTACCCGCCGTCTGCTAGGTTCTTCCAAGAAAAATATTTTCTGGCGCATGATTGCCGAGTCGTTCCTGATGACCACCTTCGCTTTCCTGGTGGGTTTCTTGCTGGCCAAAGCCGCAGAACCGACCGCCATGGACTTGCTCCACACACGGCTCGATATCATAGGAGGGTTAAATCCTGTCACCATATCCTGCTATCTGCTCCTGATTGTCGTACTTTCCCTGCTTTCCGGTTTCGTACCCGCCACGATGCTGTCGCACTACCATCCGCTGGACATCGTGAAAGGTACCTTCCGCCGGAAAACCAAGACGTTATATCTCCGCTTGCTGAACATTGTGCAAAACGGGCTGACCATCGCCATGCTGGGATGCGCCCTCTATCTGACTGTACAGATTTACCGCATCCTGCACGCCCCATTAGGATATGAATACGGACACGTCATTTACTACCCTCCTATGGCCAGCGACCAGAAGCTGCAACTCTTCCGCCACGAAGCCCAGAAACTTCCTTTTGTGAAGCGCGTCAGTTTTTCAAAAGGTACCCCCTTGGACGGAGGCAACAACGACACGATGAACTTCAACTCCGCCGACAGTACAGAAGTGCTGAGCTTCCAGAGTTTTATCGTTGATTCTGCCTTTATCGACATGTTTCACATCCAAATCACGGACGACCGTCATGCCGGATTCGATACGCACAATTACCTCATAAGCCAATCGGCCATGAAAAAGCTGAAACAACTGGGATTTACCGACCATGTTTCCAGCAGCGACGGAAACTATTCCTGGAATATCACCGGCGAATTCAAGGATTTCCAGATCCGCTCCCTGCTGGAAAAAGAGCCTCATCCGCTGCGCATGCAGATTGCTCCTGCCGACAGCATCAGCCCCTGGAACATTCTGGTAGAAGTACGTGACGACCAACCTGATGCATATAAGAAGCGACTCGACCAGCTCTATTCCAAGATCATAGACGGATACCCGTTTGAATCGGAATGGTATGACACCCTGATGCAGGACATCTATGAGAACATTACCCGCATGAGCCAGCTGATTCGCATTTTCACCTGTGCAGCACTGGTCATCTCCCTGTTAGGACTGACCGCCATGAGCATCTATTTCATCGCCCAGCGGAAACGCGACATTGCCATCCGCAAGGTCTTCGGTTCCGACAGCCGCCACGAGATGCTGCAACTGATGAGATTCTCTTCCGTCTCACTCGTTATCAGTCTGCTGATTGCGCTCCCGTTGATGTATGCGGGAATCCGCCAAATAGACAAGATTGTGACCTACGAGAGCAGTTTCCCCTGGTGGGTACCGATTGCCGCCTTCCTGATTGTGAGCCTCATCTCCTTGGCCTCCGTCTGGCTTATCAGCCGAAAAGCCGTACGGGAAAATCCGGTATGCAACCTGAAGACTGAATAATTCCTATCAAATCCAAAACATAAAATAGCAACGATATGAAAACCATTTTACGAAACCTATTTTACACCCTGAAGCGTTTCCGGACCGCCTCCGTGCTGAACCTCCTGGGACTTTCGGCCGCCTTTGCCGCCTTTGTCCTGCTCATGATGAAGGTGAGCTACGAGCGCAATTTCGATACCTGCTATCCCCATGCCGACCGCTTGGTCATGCTGAACCTGTCACAATCCAAAGGAAGCAATTATGTCAGTATCCTTCCCCGAGGTCCTATCGACTACCTCATCCAGCAAGTGCCCGGCATCGAATACGGTACCATCTATTCCCCTGCCTGGTCCAAACAGGCTTTCTACACCGACCCCAAGAATCCGCAATATTTCTACGAGGAACCGTGGGCCGTATATCCGGACTTCGGCAAAATTATCGGACTGAAGTTCGTGGAAGGCAGCGACCAGGAGATGAACCAGCCGGAAAGTGTCATTATCTCCGAGAGCTATGCCCGCAAGCTGTTCCCCAAAGGAAATGCCTTGGGCTCCTATCTGTATGCAGACACCCCAGACTGGCGAAGTCCGGAAGCCACGAAGTTCCGGATATGCGGTATCTTTGAAGACCTCCCCGAAAACTGCCAGTTCAAGAACGACCTTTTCGTTCCGATGGGAAAGCTGCAGGAGAACGACTGGGGCAGCCAGAACTTCTATGCGTTCTTCCTGCTGAAACCGGGCGTCAGCGTAGAAGAAGTCAACCAACAGATTACGGCTACAGGGGTCGACGAACGACTGTTCACAGGAGAGCCAGGCACACAGAAACTCTATGTCTTCCCGATACAGAAACTGTATTATGACATGTATTCCCCCTACTATTTCAAGACGGGCAGCCGCAGCACCATGACCTTACTGGTAAGCATCGGCTTCCTGATCATCCTCATTGCATGCATCAACCTCATCAATTTCAGTACGGCACTGGCTCCGATGCGCATGCGCAGCATCAACACCCAGAAAGTGCTGGGAAGTACCAACGGAGAATTGCGCCGTGCCCTGACCCTCGAATCGGTCGTCATCGTACTGGTCAGCTGGTTACTGTCATTGTGCATCGTGGCCGCCCTGATTCACTTGAACGTGCTATCCTTCATGGGCTTTACGCCCTCCCTGCTTGTCTACTGGAAATATGTAGTCTACACAGGCCTGATAGCCCTACTCACCGGCATCGTGGCAGGACTGTATCCGGCGTGGTACATGACCTCCTTCCCGCCTGCCCTCGTGCTGAAAGGCAACTACGCCCTGAGCGGAAAAGGACAACGGTTGCGTACGATACTCATCGGCTTCCAGTACATCGTTTCGTTTGCCCTGATTACTACTGCCGCTTTCATCTTCCTGCAGAACCGCTTCATGCGCAACCATGAACTGGGCATCGACAAAGACCAGATACTGGTAGCTTCCCTTCCCCAACAGTCTTTCCACAGCAGTCCGTACCGCAAGTTCGACAGCCAGCTGAAGAGTTTTGCGGAAATCGACGACATCGCCTACGCCAAATGGGAACTGGGGGCCAGCGAAGGATACACGCAATATGCTTTCACCTACAAAGGGACTCAATATGGGCATCAGTATATTGACGTCACTCCCAATTTCTGCCGCGTCATGGGCCTGCACATCCTGTCGGGAAGTGACTTTCTGCCCAGCGATTCCATCTACACCTCCCAGCTGAACTTCATCGCCACACAGGACTTGCAGCAAGAAAGCGGTATTCCGGCAGGAGAGACACTCGACTTTTCCTCGTGGGGAATGAAGGCCCTCCTCAAAGGATATGTGAACAACGTGCAGTTTACCTCATTAAAGATGAATCCCGTGCCTTACGTATTCTGTCCCAACGGTGCCTACAGCAACCAAGTCTTGCCGTTTGCCTATATCCGCGTAAAAGCCGGGAGCGACATGGATACCGCCCTGAAACACATCCGCGAGACCATTAGTGACTGCTTCACCGGTTATCCCACCGAAGTGAAGTTCTATGACCAGATCTACGGACAACTGTATCAAAAGGAAACCGACCAACAAAAAATTATAACCTGGTTCAGTCTGCTGGCCATTCTCATTTCCTTGGTAGGCGTATTCGGCCTGATTATATTTGAGGCTGAACACCGGCAGAAAGAAATCGGCGTGCGCAAGGTCTACGGAGCCTCCATCCGGCAAATTCTCTGGATGTTCGGACGTTCCTACTTGATACTCTCAGTGGTATGTTCCCTCATCGCCAGTCCTATTGCCTGGTATGCCGTATCAGAATGGCTGAAGCAGTTCAATGAACGGATTGCCATCTCGCCTTGGGTTTTCCTTGGTACCTGCCTGCTTATCAGCGCCATTACATTGGTTACCATTACGATACAGAATTACCGGACGGCTACCAGCAATCCGGTAGACTGCCTGAAATCGGAATAAAATCAATCAGAAAAACAATAGTGAATTACTTTAAAAAGGCTGTTTCCACCGCTCGTGGAAATGGCCTTTTTTCATACCCAGACGTACGGGCATAAAAAAAGGAGTTCCGCTGAACTCCAACCTTTGTTAACCTTAAATCTAATACTATGAAAAACACAGTGCAAAAGTATTTATTTTATTTGGAACAGCAAAGCCTGAGACTAAAAAAATCATGTTTTACAACATACATTAACTACTTCTTCCTCTTTGATTAAATCTCTTAACAAGTAAAGAAGCAAAGTTAAAAAAGTGCAGAACCATCCTCCCTCTAATAAGACGGGAGCTTGTACATTCGGTAGCATCGGCCTTTTTTCAACTCGAACTCCAGATTCTCCCGGTCTTTCCGCGACAGTTTTTCGTGGATATTCACCGCAAACTCATAGGTTGCTCCTTTCTGCATGTGCGGCAGACGGACCTTACAAACTCTTTTCTTCTTATAAAACAGGCAAAACGAGACTTTCCGCACCGTTTCATCGCCGTCGTTGCAGATTTTCATCTTCACGCGCTTCCCGTCGGGTAAGGAACAAAATACCGGCGGACAGATTACTATCTCCTTCAATTCATTGGCTCCGTCATGGTACATCACCATCCGAAGCGAATCCGTTCCTTCCACTTGCGCATGTACCTGACCTGCAAACAGCATGAAAGCACATACCACCCCTGCTATGTAATTCCATTTCATAACCCAAAATCTCCATAGTTAACCTCTCAGTAAAATTACAAAGAATATCCTATCTGGGTTCAAAATATTGCATCTGTTTGGATAAATAAAGAATAAATGCACATATTTAAGGCAAATCACGCCATTAAAAAAGCGATTTGACACCTTTATTTCGCATCAAACCGCTTTGTCCGAGAGTAAAATAAACTTTTATTTCTCCTTATCCAGCTGCTTCTTTTCAATCAAATAGGAGATGACCAAGCCTAAACCGCCTCCCAACAGAACGCACGCTCCGTAAATTATAGAAACGGCCTCTTTTACGGTATAAGGGTAATTATCAGACAAGTAATCCGGTTGGGTGGTACATGTCAACACGTATCCTACCAAAAGTCCTGCCCCCAATCCAAGCAGCAAGCATCCTATACGCAGTCCTCCAAACGAATACAAGCTGGGACGATACATAATACCATTCTTAAAGGTTTCTGGCGTCAGTTTGTCGCCCATCTTTTCAATCAGCATCATCCGCTCTCTTCGACAGACAAACAGTTCAAACAATTTATAAATCACTCCAAAAACAATCGCCACATTGGCCACAATCATCAATTCTTCCATTTCATTCGATTTTTAATTTGTTACTTTGCCCTTTAGACGCAACCCATACAGAAAGGTTACACTTTTACCCGGAAAAAATATTTTTACGATTTCAGTGTAACCTTTTACTTCGCTCTGCGTCTAAAAGGCATCATGAATCACGAGGAACGACATATCATAGCATCTATCCTGAGCGGACGAACCGAACAGTTCACTTACTTTCTTGACACCTACGGGCCACAGGTCTTCCACCTGATTGTCCGCATGGTAGGCTCACCGGAGGATGCAGAAGAGCTGACACAAGACTGTTTCATGAAAGCCTTCACCCATCTTTCCTCGTTTCATGGAGACAGCAGTTTCTCTACCTGGATTTACCGCATTGCCTACAATGAAGCGACCTCCGCACTCCGGAAAAAAGATAAAGAACTGCTTTCATTCGACGACCGGATGTGGAACAGTCTTTCAGATAAAGAAATTGATGAAGAATTGGATACCGAAAACGAAGTGCAGATTCAAAGATTACAGCAAGCACTCACTCAGCTCAAGCCTGATGAACAAGCACTTGTTACCTTATTCTATGAAGAAGAAAAAACCATAGAAGAAATAGCCTACATATTTCACCTGACAGAAAGCAATGTAAAAGTAAGATTGCACCGCATTCGAAAAAAGCTATGTACTTTAATGAAAGAGGAGATTTAAATCATGAGAACGACAGATAAAGGACTTCAGAAAGCCATAAAGAGGCAGCCTCGTTACAAACTGCCCAGCAATTTCAGTTACCGCATGATGCAAAAGATACAAGAGGAAAATATCTTACGCGAAAAACGGCAGGAAAAAAGAATATTCATCCTCTTCCTTATCTTCGCCATACTCAGCGGAGGAAGTTGCATCGGACTTTTTATATGGAAATACGGAGCAGCTTTCATCAGTTATTGGCAAACCTGCAAGGAAATACTTCCAGACTCCCATACACTCCTATTCTATTTGCCCACATTCTGTGCGCTCTGTCTATTGTTCTTCTTCAACCGATGGCTACACAAGAAAATGCATAAAACGCTTTAAAGACTGTACAATATAAAAAAAGACGAACTTCTTTCGAAAGAAGTTCGCCTTTTTATATCTCAATCAGAAATCTTATTGCCGATAGCTGGCCAGCTCTTCAGCCTGGAACTTACGGATAAAGTTGAAATGTTTTTCCACTTCTGCCTCTGCATAGTTCACATACACATTCAGTGACTTGCTGAACAGTTCAGGAGCCTTGGTGGCATCCTGCAACAGCAAGTGACTCATCACGCAGACAGCCGCCATTTCATACAAACGACGAGCCATCAAATCCAAGAGTTCCTGGTTCTGTGCTTCCTTCACTGCATTGGTGCAGGCTTCCAGCTTACGGGTCATGTCCTTGATACGATCCATGTAACCTTCATATTCCGGTGCACAAGGTACTGCCTCAAATTCATGCAAAGTAGCCGCATACGAACCGTTGGTCACGTAACGGATGGCAGCTACCGTCTGCAACTGAGTAGTTCCTTCGTAGATACTGGTGATACGGGCATCACGGTAGATACGCTGACACGCATATTCCATCATGAAACCAGAACCACCGTGTACCTGAATACAGTCGTAAGCATTCTGGTTGGCATATTCAGAGTTCATACCTTTTGCCAACGGAGTAAAGCTGTCGGCCAGTTTTGCATAACGTTTCTGTTCCTGACGTTCTTCCGGAGTCAGCTTGCGTTCACGGGCGATGTCGTCCAAGGCTTTGTAGATATCCACATAACGGGAAGTTTGATACAACAACGCACGACCGGCGTCCAGTTTCGCCTTAATGGTAGCCAGCATGTCGTACACTGCCGGGAATTCGATAATCGCCTTACCGAACTGCTTACGGTCTTTTGCGTAAGCCAACGCCTCATCGTAGGCAGCCTGGCTCAAACCTACAGACTGAGCCGCGATACCCAGACGGGCACCGTTCATCAATGCCATGACATATTTAATCAAACCGAGCTTGCGGTCGCCGCAAAGTTCAGCCTTCGCATTCTTGTACACCAATTCACAAGTCGGAGAACCATGGATACCCAGCTTGTTTTCAATACGACGTACGTCAACTCCGCCATCGTTCTTGTCGTAGATGAACATAGACAAACCACGACCGTCGTGAGTTCCTTCTTCCGAACGGGCCAGTACCAGGTGAATATTGGCATCACCGTTCGTGATGAAACGTTTCACTCCGTTCAAACGCCAGCAGTTGTTGGCCTCATCGTACGTAGCCTTCAGCATCACGCTCTGCAAGTCGGAACCAGCATCCGGCTCAGTCAAGTCCATAGACATAGTTTCGCCCGCACAGATACGCGGGATGAAACGGCTGTGCTGGTCTTCGTTACCAAATTCATACAAGGTTTCGATACAGTCCTGCAAAGACCAGATGTTACCGAAACCGGCATCGGCCTGAGCCACGATTTCCGCGCACATGGTGTACGGCGTAATCGGGAAGTTCAAGCCACCGAAACGGCGTGGCATGGTCATTCCGTTCAATCCGGCCTTTACCATGGCCTCCAGGTTAGCCTTTGTACCCGAAGCATATTCCACACGGCCATTGGCATGATGCGGACCTTCCTGGTCTACTCCTTCGGCATTGGGCGCAATCACCTCACCCGTGATTTCACCGGTAATTTCCAACACTTTATCGTAAGAGTCGATGGCATCCGCATAATCCTGCGGCGCATAATCGTACTCGTCTTTATCTCTGTAATCGCGTTCTTTCAACTGACAGATACGCTCCATCATCGGATTGTTCAAGTGAAACTTGAGTTCCGGATGTTCTGTATAAAAGTTTGCCATTATTTACTGTTCTTTTTGTAATACTTAATCATTTTCGGGATTACTTCTTCCACCGTACCGTTGATGACATAGTCGGCGATGGTGTTGATCGGCGCATTCGGGTCGCTGTTCACAGAGATGATAATACCTGCATCCTGCATACCGGCGATGTGCTGAATCTGTCCGGAAATACCGCAAGCGATATACAATTTCGGATGTACCGTTACCCCTGTCTGACCAATCTGACGGTCGTGTTCACAGAAACCGGCATCTACCGCCGCACGGCTGGCACCTACTTCTGCATGAAGTTCCTTGGCCAGTTCGAACAGCATGTCGAAACCTTCCTTGCTGCCCATACCGTAACCACCGGCTACCACGATAGGTGCTCCTTTCAGATTATGTTTCGCTTTTTCCACGTGACGGTCGATAACCTTCACCACATAATCCGTTTCAGGTACATACTTCGCTACGTCGTGACGAATCACTTCACCCTGGTAGTTAGCATCCACGATTTCTTTCTTCATTACCCCTTCACGAACGGTAGCCATCTGCGGACGATGTTCCGGATTGACGATGGTAGCCACGATGTTACCGCCGAAAGCCGGACGAATCTGATACAACAGGTTTTCGTAAGTGATACCGTTCTTCTTGTCTTCGTGGTTACCAATTTCCAGCTGCGTACAGTCGGCAGTCAGACCACTCGTCAAGGCTGAAGACACACGCGGACCCAGGTCACGACCGATGACGGTAGCACCCATCAGGCAAATCTGTGGTTTTTCCTCCTTAAACAAGTTGACAAGAATAGAAGTATGAGGAAGTGAAGTATAAGGGAACAAGCCCGGAGCGTCGAACACATGCACGCGGTCTACTCCGTATGGCAAAACTTGTTTTTCTACATCTGCAAGGCCACTGCCGGCACAAATCGTTTCCAACTGGCATCCCAGCTGATTGGCCAACTTACGACCTTTGGTTAAAAGTTCGAGACTGACATCGGCCACATGGGCACCTTCCATCTCACAATATACAAATACGTTATTCATAGTCTTTATCCGATAGTATGGTTAGCCAACAGTTCAACAATCAAATTCTCTACGTCTGCATCGCTGCCGGTAAGTGTCTTGCTTTCCTTTGCCTGGAAGATGATGTTTTCAATCTTCTTCACCTTGGTCGGAGAACCCGACAGACCGCATTGTTTCGTGTCACCGTTTACATCGGCTACGCTCCATTCCGTGATGTTCAGATAAGGACGGCTTTCATACAAAGAAGCATAAGGCAGTTCAGCCCCGTCTTTGGTAACGGCTGCTTTTTCCTGACCACCCAGTGCACGTTTGTATTTCTGCACCAGTTTCGCATTGCGCGGACGACAAGGAGCGGCACTGCCGTTCACCGTCAATACAATCGGCAGCGGAGCTTCTACGGTTTCCACACCCCCGTCGATATGACGTTTCACGCGGATGCGTCCGTCTTTTACCTCTTCAATTTCTTCTACGTAAGTTACCTGCGGCAATCCCAGTTTTTCGGCCACCTGCGGACCTACCTGTGCGGTATCTCCGTCGATAGCCTGACGTCCACCCACGATGATGTCGTATGCACCAATCTTGCGGATGGCAGTGGCCAATGCATACGAAGTAGCCAGCGTATCGGCACCGGCAAAGGCACGGTCTGTCAGCAGATAACCGTTGTCGGCTCCTCTGTATAATCCTTCACGAATGATTTCAGCGGCACGGCCTGGTCCCATTGTCAGAATTGTCACAGTAGAACCGGGATGTGTGTCTTTCAGTCTGAGTGCCTGTTCCAAGGCATTCAAGTCTTCCGGATTAAAAATCGCCGGAAGTGCCGCACGGTTAATCGTACCGTCGGCATTCATGGCATCTTTTCCCACACAACGTGTATCGGGAACTTGTTTTGCCAATACTACAATTTTCAAACTCATTAGATTCTTATTTTGGTATTAGTAAATTCTTGTCGGCAAATTTAGTGAAACCATTTGTTCCGCAAAAAGATATGAAGAAAAAATACGTGCTTTCTCCACATCTTCCTTCAACTCGGAATAGGTGGCGATGGGATTGTCGGAATAGACAGAAATCACTTTCCCGTCTGGCCCGCACACATAGACTTTAGGCACCCCACTCGTAGAAAAAAGCGCATAAACCCTCCGATCTTCCTGTGCCGAATAAGGGATAGTCAGCGCATGGGCCTGCCAATAGGAAGCCACTTCGGCCTCCCCTTCTTCCCGGCTGATGGCACAGATACACACCTCGGACGAAGAAGCATATTCCTCATGCAACCGCTGTATGACAGGAAGTTCTTTCTGGCAATCCGGGCAACCCGTATGAAAAAACACCAGTACCGCCACCTTCCCCTTCAGCGATTCCCGGCTCAGCACCGAACCATCGTTCAATACTACCGAAAAATCGGGCAACCCATCTCCCGGCCCCACGATATCCGTACCCGCCGGAACCTCATCCCGGATGCACGAAACGCACAGGCATCCGAAGAAAACCCCTAAAAAAATCTGAATCCACTTCATACGGTAAAGATAAACAAGAAACACAAGTTTTGCAAACTCTCAGAACTTGTTTATCTTTGAGTCCGGAAAAGATAAAAAGACGCTGCAAATATGAATACACTGAATCAAGAAATCGCACAACTTCTCCAGCAGACCGGCATTGAAAAGAACGACCTCAGCTGGACCACCCAAGTGGTGCTTATTTTAGCCATTTTACTGATATCCTATCTCACCACGCTGGTGTTCCGCCACCTGATTATGCCGGCTGTACGGAAAATCACGGCCCGCACCAAGGCTACCTGGGACGACTATCTGTTTAACGACAAGATGATGACTTCTTTCTGCCGGATGATTCCCCCTATCATCTGGTACATCCTGCTCCCCTTCGCCTTCAACGATTCCTCGGCCTATCTTCTTCAGATCCTACTCAAAATCAGTCTGATTTGCCTCATCATCACCGCCCTCATGCTGATTAAATGTTTTCTGGACTCGCTGTATGAGATTTCCAGCGAACACGAGGCGTTGAAAAACCGTCCGCTCAAAGGAATTTACCAGATGATTAACCTGGTAGCCATCGGCATTGGAATCATTCTGATTATCAGCATCCTGATAGATCAGAACGCCACGGCCATCCTGACCGGACTCGGTGCCTCGGCCGCCATTCTGATGTTGATATTCAAGGACAGTATTCTAGGGCTGGTGGCCGGCGTACAACTTTCGGCCAACGACATGCTGCGTCCGGGCGACTGGATTACCATGACCAAATACGGGGCCGACGGATACGTGGTGGAAGTCTCGCTGACTACGGTCAAGGTGCAGAACTTCGACAAGACCATCACGACCATCCCTCCCTACGCCTTGGTGAGTGACTCCTTCCAGAACTGGCGGGGCATGCGTGAAAGTGGTGGACGACGCATCAAGCGTTCACTGTTCATTGATATGACCACCGTACATTTCTGTACCCCGGAAGAAGTGGCCCGCTTCACGGAAAAAGGATGGATAAGTGCCCCCGCAGAAGGCAGCGAACCACCCGTCAACCTGCACGTGTTCCGGGAATATGCCCTCAAATACATCAGTAGCCATCCCGATGTGAACCACGACCTGATGCAGATGGTCCGCCAGCTGCAACCTACCACCGAAGGCATCCCTGTAGAAGTCTATTGCTTCTCGAACACGCCCGACTGGATTCCCTACGAAACCTTGCAAGGTGAACTCTTCGACCACCTGATTGCCATGGTACCGGAGTTCGGGCTGCATATCTTCCAGCGCCCCGCCGGAACCGACTTTCAACCCAATGAGAAAAATGAATTTATAACTTCAAAATAAAAGAACAATGGAAACAGGACTTACATACAGCAGTACCGTACAGGTAAATTCCACCAACACCGCCTTGGCACTCGGCTCGGGCGACATGGAAGTATTTGCCACTCCCGCCCTGGTGGCTTTAATGGAAAATGCAGCCATGCATGCCGTCCAACCGTCTCTCCCGGAAGGCTCCACCACCGTAGGTGCCATGATACAAACCTCGCATCTCAAACCTTCCGGTCTGGGAGAGGAAGTCACCGCCACTGCGGAACTTACCGAAGCAGAAGGCCGGAAACTGACCTTCAAGGTAAGTGCCTCCGACCGAAAAGGACTAGTAGGAGAAGGTACCCACATCCGATATATCGTGGACCGGGAACGCTTCTTGAGCAAACTATAACAAAAGAGTCAAAGTGGATAAGTCGTCATCTGACTATCCACTCCTCTATCGTACCCGTTTCCGAAGAGAATACCGCTCCTACCTGATACAGTTTACGGGCATCTGCCCCATATTCCTTCGCATATCCTTTCTCTTCTATCTGCCGCATGGCCTCTGCGGCTGTACCGTCAAGCTTGAACTCAAAAATATACACATAATTAGGAGTCTCCACAATGCAATCTACCCGACCTTGACTCTGCACCTTCTCCGTATAAACCGTATAGACACTAATCAGGCGCATAATCAGATAGAAAGTATAGTGGAAATACCGTTCCTTCTCACGCTCGTTCTCCTTACGGCGCATGGCATAAGGAATACTGGCCAGGAAAGAAGTCATGCCTATGCGGAAATCATCGAGTTCCCCCTTTTTCAGTTGTGAGACCGCTTTCCTTATCCATGAGGCAGTCTCAGTCTTATCAAAGTACGAGGAAGCCACCATTGTAAGGAACCCACGCTTCACCTCGTTGTTGGGAAAATCAAGAAGAAACGTTCTTTCTTCCATGTCAAACTCCTTGATGGTCAGATAGCCGCTCTGATAAATCATCGGCAAAGGTTGTTCCACACTCGCCTTATAATCAATAAATTCCTCCGGAGAATAATACTTTCCTGTAATCTCGTTCATATTTTCGTTTGAGTGCGCCAACAAACGGATAAGATAGGTAGGCGTACCGCTCTTGAACCAGTAATCATTTATTTCTCCCGCATCAAACGCATTGAGCAAACTGAAGGGATTATACACATCGGTCATTTGTTTGCTGAAATGATAACCATCATACTGCAATTTCAGCCTATTCATCATTTCATCAAAAGAACATCCGTAATCATCTGCCATCTGCCCGACAGACTCTCTGAAATAATGTTCAAATTCTGCCTGCGATATACCGCACAATGTCTCGTACTTGGCGTGCATGCTGATGTCTTTAGGCTGATTGAAACCGCTGAACACACTCACTTGCGAAAACTTTGTCACACCGGTAAGGAAGACAAACTGCAAGTATTCATCTGCCCCCTTGAAAGTGGAATAAAAGCCTTTCAGAATATTACGGTGTTCCTCCTCCAGGTCCTTGTCATAGTCCAAAACATCGAGAATAGGTTTGTCGTATTCATCCACCAGTACCACGGCACGCAGACCAGACTTCTCATAGGCCGTTTTCAGCAGTTCGATGAACCTCAATCCGGTGGGAAGACTTTTGTCCGTTTCAATTCCCATTTCACGTTCCCAAGAAGACACATACCCATTAATCCAACTCTGCAAAACGCCTTTTTGGGTAAAGTTTCCTCCATTGAAATCGATATGAAACACCGGATACACCTTCCAGTCTTTCTCCAAGGCTTCCATCTTCAGGCCCTTGAACAACTCCTTCCTGCCGAGGAAATAGTTTTTCAACGTGGATACCAGCAGACTCTTTCCGAAACGGCGCGGACGGCTCAGGAAATAAATCTTACCTTCCTTCACCAGACGGTAAACCAAATCAGTTTTGTCCACATACACATAAGCGTCTTCTATCAGCTGGTCGAAGCTCTGTATTCCAATGGGGTATTTCATACGATTCAATTGATAATTAGGATGAAGTAATTGTTAATTACAAATATAGTGAAAAACCAAGTGAAAAGAACAAAAGGAGAAGAATTTATCCTAATTTGTTCCAAGATTAGGACTCATCTTCCCCAGCAAAAATAAAACTTGCCCCTACAAAAACTTTCATTTTCCCCTATATTTTCTCCCAAACTTCGGGACAATTTCTCTGTCCCACACTGTGGGATACAAAAACCACAGTGTGGGATATATATTTCACAGTGTGGGATACAAATCCCGCAGTGTGAAACAGAGGATTCTTCAGGACAAAAAGAAGTATGCGACAAAGCCTTTGAACTTTATCTCGGGGGCTGCTGAAAGTATCTGCCGGATACGACAAAAAAATCCTGAAAGTCGCTCTTTTTGGAGATGCAGACTTTCAGGATTTCCTCACCGAAGGCAAAACAAGCCTTCTCAAATACTAACTATATTACTGCCAGTGCAATCAACTGAATAAACAGAATCAGAAACACCATGGCGATGGGGTACACTGTAGCGTAGGCCACTCCCGGTATATTACTGTCGGTCATGGAGTCGGCAGCCGCAAGTCCCGGGGTACTGGTCATACCGCCGGTAATGGTGCCCAGCAAATCGAGCAGACTGACCTTAAACACCAGCCGTCCCACGACAGCCGCCAGCAGCATCGGTACGAGGGTAATCAAAGCACCTACCCCGAAAAGCAGGAAACCGCTCTCCTGGAAGGTAGCCACCAAGGTTTTTCCGGCAGACGTACCCACTTCGGCCAGGAACAGCAGCAAGCCCAACTGACGCAACAGCTGGTTGGCCGGTCCCGACATGGACCAGATAATCGGTCCCGTCTTGCCAATGGCACTCAGGAACAACGCCATCATCAGCACGCCCCCGGTCAGTCCCGGAGAGAAGGTCATTCCTCCTCCAAAGGAGATATGCAGTTTGCCGAACAGCACGCCCAGCACAATACCCATGGCTATAGGGAAGAAATCGGTATCCGAAAGGCGTTTCACGTCATTCCCCAGCAAGCGGGCCACTCCCTGTATTCCTTCCTTCTCGCCCACCACCATCAGTTTGTCGCCAAACTTCAAGGCCAGTTCCGGCGAAGGAGACAAATCGATACCGCTTCGGCGGACCCGGGTCACCGTACAACCGAAGTTTTTCTGCAAGTTGAGTTCCCCCAGCTGCTTGTTGATCATGTCTTTCTTGGTCAGCAACAAGGATTCGATGCTTTGCGTATGGCTCAGCGGAAGTTCTCCTTCCTCCCGTTCACCCAGCATCAGAGCCAGGTTCTTCAAGGAATCCTCACTGCCCACCGCCTGGATGTGGTCGCCTTCCTGCAACACGGTATGGGCTTTCGGAATCAGAATCTCGTCGCCGCGTTTCAAACGCGAAATCACAGCCCCCGTCATGGCCCGGATATTCAACTGAATCAGGGTACGGTTGAAAACCGTGGGATTGGTCACTTTAAACAGGCACGTGTTCAGTTCCGGGAACTGGCTGCGCCGTTCCTTTTCCAAACGCCGGGCCTCTTCGTTCAAGTCGATACGCATCAGCTTGGGAAGCAGTTTCACGAATAAAATCACCCCAATCACCCCAAACGGATAGGCGATACCGTAGGCAATGGAAGCCAGCGGCGACTGCGTGCTGTCGATGGCCACCGCCAAACCCGGCGTACTGGTCAGCGCCCCCGCAATCAGTCCCACGATACTGGGCGTATCGATATCGAAAAGATACTTCATGGCCACCCCCGTCAGACAGGCAGAAGCCACAATCAGCAAGGTAATCAGAATCAAGGTCTTTCCTTTGCTCCGGAAAGAATGAAAGAAACCCGGACCGGCCTGGATGCCGATGGTGAAAATGAACAACACCAACCCGAAGGTTCCCAGTTCCTTTGGAATAGACACGCCCCAATGCCCGAAAGCAAGGGCGATAAAAATCACGGCAGACACATCGAGCGACAACCCCATCACTTTGATACGTCCGAGCATAAAGCCCAAGGCTACAATCAAGAAAATTGCAAAATACGAAGTTTGCAGTAAGTCTGTCAACATAAAAATTTAGAATAGTGTGAATAAAATCGGGATAAAGATAAGCAAATTTTGCGAATATCTTTATCCCGATTCCCGAATTCACTCCTGCAGACTGCCGATATACTCGTAGAGTTTCTTATAAAAGGCATGTTTTGTCAAAGTGGAAGCATCCCCCAGAATAATGAGTTTCATGCGGGCCCGCGTGATGGCCACGTTCATACGGCGCAAATCGTTCAGGAAACCAATCTGTCCGTCCTCGTTGGCCCGTACCAGACTGATAAGGATGACGTCGCGTTCCTGCCCCTGGAAACCGTCTACCGTATTAATGGTAATCAGGGAACGGTAGGGCTTGAAGAACGCATCTTTCTTGACCAGCTGGCGGAGGTACTGCACCTGCGCCTTGTACGGAGAAATCAGTCCCACATCGATGCGTTCTTCCAGGAAACGCTCCCGGCCGATTTTCGTGATGTATTCCTTCAACTGCCCGATGGACAGTTCCGCCTCCGGCTTGTTGATGCGCCCGTAATTTTCGCCTACGAACTCCTCGTTGCAATCCATCCCCTCGGTATTGACCCATTCAATCGGGGTATCAAAGTCCAGGATGCTGCGGTATTTCACTTCGGGAGCCGAACGAAGCATGCCCCCGTAGAACCAGTCGGACGAGAAGCGCATGATTTCGTCGTTCATACGGTACTGCACCTTCAACAGCGACACCACCTCCGGCTTGTTCTTCACAATGCACTGCATCAGCGTATGCCCCAGTCCGGCACGCAGGGCCTCCGGACATTTCACCGTAGGCGGCAACTGACAATGGTCGCCAGCCAGAATCACCCGGTCGGCTTTCCGCAACGGAATCCAGCAGGCCGCTTCCAACGCCTGTGCCGCCTCGTCAATAAATACCGTTCCGAACTTCTGTCCCATCAGCAGACGGTTGGCGCTCCCCACCAGCGTGCAGGCAATCACCCTTGCCTCACTGAACAAAGCTTCGTTGATGCGGATTTCCAGTTCCGTGGCCCGGTCTTTCAGCGAATTGATTTTCTGCCGGATACTCTCCCGGTCGGCTCCTTTCCGGCTGCGGGCATATAGTTCGCGCACGGCCTTGCGGATGCTCCACAGCTGAGGATAGTCCGGATGAGCCTCGAAACGCCGCTCATAGGTGAACGACAGCATCTTGTCGTTTACCCGGCTGGGATTTCCGATACGCAGCACACTCACGCCCCGGTCGACCAGCTTCTCACTGATCCAATCGACGGCCATGTTGCTCTGTGCACAGACCAGCACCTGATTTTCCCGGTGGAGGGTTTCATAAATGGCTTCCACCAGCGTGGTCGTCTTTCCCGTTCCGGGAGGACCGTGTACGATGGCCACATCCTTGGCATGCAACACCTTGTTGACCGCCTCTTCCTGCGTAGCGTTTAGCCACGGAAAACGCACCGGCTGAAACGAGAAGGTGGACACGGGCTGTGTGCCATGGAAAATATCCCTCAGTTCCGCCAGACGGTTGTTCTTCGCACTGAGTACCTGCTTGAGTGCCTCAAACATCAGCCGGTAGCTGGTCTCGTCGAAATACAGCTGTACCCCCAGCACTTCCTTGCTCTGCAAGGCCAGCAACGCATTGGCATCCGGCAGAATCACCACCATGCGGTCTTCCTCCACATAGTTCACCGTGGCCACAAAGTTCAGGTAGGTCAGCTTGCCCGACAAGTCCTGCGTAAAGAAACACACCGGACGCCCATACTCGAACAGATGCTCAATCTCCTTGTCCTCTTTCCGTTCCACCTCGATGACCAGCTGGTTCAAGGCGTTGTAATAACTTCTTCCCAGCAACAAGGGATACCAGCACATGCCCCGCTTGATTTTCCGTCCGATGCCCATCAGTTCGGTCTGCTGCTTGAACTGCGCTTTCTCATATTCATACTCCAGCTTCAACAGCTCATACTGATGCTGCAAGTACAACACCGGCGATTGGATGACTGTATTTTCTTTCTTCATTTCGTATTCTTCAGCTTGCAGAGGTCGGGCTTCCAGCCACAAAAGACCTCTTCACGGTCGTGTGGAAACCCTCTTTCCCTCTAATTTCTGCAAAGTTACGAGGTTTTTGAAAAAAGAACCGGCTCCCCGTTGATTTATTCCCGACAATTTGCTATTTTTGTTTGACGTGTAAACAAAGACAGCCATGAAGAAACAAGCTGAATACATCAAGCGCATTGAGATTAAAGGCTTATGGGGCCGGAAAAACATTGCCTGGGATTTACGCCCGGACGTCAACATCCTGAGCGGAGTGAACGGTATCGGGAAAAGCACGATTCTGAACAACTCCGTACGCCGTCTGAGCGACCTGGAAGGCGGTGCCCTCAGCAACGGAGTGCATGAAGGAGTCTCGTTCACCTTCTATCCGGAAGATGCCACCTACATCCATTTCGATGTGATACGCAGTTTCGACCGTCCGCTGCTCAGCGCGGGACTGCTGGATAAAATCGGGAACCAGAACGTGAAGACGGAGCTCGACTGGCAGCTTTATCTGCTCCAGCGGCGCTACCTGGATTATCAGGTGAACATCGGCAACCGGATTATCTCTCTGCTGACGAGCGGAAAACCGGAGAACCAGGCAAAGGCGGCTGAAATTTCCCGACCGAAGACGCATTTCCAGGACCTGATGGACGATTTGTTCAGTGAGACCGGAAAGAAAATCCTCCGCCAGAACAACGAAATTCTGTTTGAACAGGACGGTGACATTCTGACGCCCTACCAACTGTCCTCCGGCGAAAAACAGATGCTGGTCATCCTGCTCACGGTACTGGTGCAGGACAACCAACCGTGTACTCTGTTCATGGACGAGCCGGAAATCTCCCTTCACGTGGAATGGCAGCAGCGCCTCATTTCCCTCATCCGGAGCCTGAATCCGAACGTACAAATCATCCTGACCACCCACTCTCCGGCCCTCATCATGAACGGCTGGATGGATGCCGTGACCGAAGTGAGTGACATTACAACCCATTAAAAAAAAGAAGTAGCCGTATGGGAAAAAGACTGACTGAGAACCTTTCCTCCCTGTACATTGGAGCGGCCAACCGCCTCAAGCCCAAACGTGCGAGAAGAAAAATCGTGGCTTATGTGGAAAGCTACGACGATATTTCTTTCTGGAGAACCATCCTCTCGGAATACGAAGACAACACCCGTTACTTCGAAGTGATGCTGCCTTCCCAGACATCGTTGGCCAAAGGCAAGAAAACCGTACTGATGAACCAGCTCGGCAAGCAGCTGGGTGAAAACATGATTGCCTGCGTGGACAGCGATTACGATTACCTCCTGCAAGGACGTACCCATACTTCCCAATACATCATCGAGAGTCCCTACGTGATGCAAACCTACGCCTACGCCATCGAGAACTATCATTGCTACGCGGAAGGGCTGCACGAGGTCTGTGTCATGGCTACCCTGAACGACCACAAGCTCATCAACTTTGTGGAGTTCATGAAACTGTATTCCCAGATTGCTTATCCGCTGTTCATCTGGTCGGTGTGGTTCTACCGCCGGCACATCCTTTCCGAATTCTCCCTACTGGATTTCTGTTCGTACGTCAAGCTGGATCAGGTCAGCACCCACCATCCGGAACGTAGCCTGGAAAACATGGCGAAAAAAGTCAACCGGAAACTGCACGACCTGGAACACCGTCACCCCGATGCCTTGGGAGAAATTGAAGACATGAAAAAAGAATTCGAACAGCTCGGTGTACATCCCGACAACACCTATATGTTCATCCAAGGCCATCACATCATGGACAACGTGGTGCTGCGCCTGTTAATCCCCGTATGCACCGTGCTGCGCCGGGAACGGGAACAGCAGATTCATGACCTGGCCCTTCACGACATGCAGCTGCACAACGAACTGACCAGCTACCAGCGGAGCCAGGTGGGCGTGGAAGTCGTCATCCACCGGAACAACTTCTATACTCACTCGCCTCTTTATCAGATGATTCGGAGAGACATCGAGAAATTCCTCAAGATTATCCGGTAAGCCAAACGGCGAAATTCCTATACAAGATAGGGAAAACCCTATCAAAGAATGGGCGTTTTCATCTTGACCCGCGCTTTTTCTTCTGCTAATTTTGTCACATAACAAAAAGCTGAAGGAATCACATTCAGCCGGTAAAGACAACGCTTATGAAAACAAAGACATTTTTCCTCTGCTTACTGGCCTTCTGCCTGACCGCCTTGTCCGGTCGCGCTTCCGGCCTCGGAGACTTCCGAATCAACGCACGCTTCCTGACCGACCGCATGGCCTTCGAACTGCATCTGAGCACCGACCAATACAACGATCTGTATGAAATCAACTATGATTTCCTGAACAACGTAGGTCCTTACCTTTCAGGCATCGCCATAGCCGACAGCCGCGCCTTGGATGCCTACTACCGCTACCTGGACGAACGCAACGATGACCTCCGCTGGGTACTTTCCAATGCGGAATATGTACGCTTCATGGGAATAGAATACTTCTTCCGCCCCATTTATGCCCTCAACAGCGTGTGCTACCTCCGTATTTATCAGGTATATCCCAACCGGAACTATTTTTACTTCGGTCCGCCCCGCCACTACCTGACCTACCGGGGAGGACATTGCCGGGCCCATTTCGGCGGCGCCAGCTTCTACCGAAGAAACTATCCGATACGCTATCGTCATCCGGTGTACAGCCGTCCGTGCCGTATCAGTCCCCAGCTACGTCCCAAAGATTTTGCCAGACCGAAACCGGGAAACCGCCCGCCCAAACACAACCAATGGCAGCCGGCTCCCCGCCCGGAACATCGCCCCGTGGCCAACGGCAGACCGGAATACCGACCTGTACAAAAGCCCAACAACCGGCCTCAGGCCCGTCCGGAAGCCCGTCCGCAAAGAAGGCCAGAAAACCAACCACAACGAAGACCTGAAGCCGCTCCACAAAGACGGCCGGCCACTCGCCCACAGGCAAGGCCGAACAAAAGTACCACGGTAAGGCCCGGACAAAGCCACTCCCGACAGAATCAGAAAAAGGAAGTAGGCCACGACCGAAAATCTCTCTCTAAGCGTCTATAAACAACAAAGTGCTGAAGTCCTCCGGATCTTTCTCCGGGAACTTCAGCCTTTTTATTTCAGATGGATTGACTCAAGCCAAATGAATACCGTCTTCTTCCAATACGATGCGACGTTTCTTATACAAATCGCCGACAGCTTTCTTGAAAGTCTTCTTGCTTACCCCAAACGTGTGGTAAATCACTTCCGCATCCGTCTTGTCGTTCAAAGGAGTGAATCCGTCGTTGTCCTTAATATATTGCCACAGCACCTCCGAAAAATCATCCACCTTCCGGGCACCTGCCTTCTGCAATACCAGGTCGATCTTTCCGTCCGGACGTACCTGCTTGATAAACGCCGTCAGCCGCATACCGACTTCCAGGGGCTGGAAAATCTCATTGTGGTACAGCATACCGCTGAACTTGTTTTCCACAATCACCTTGTATCCCAGCTCCGTGCGCTGCCATACCAGCACTTCCACTTCCTGACCCGGCTGGTAATCCGGCTTCTCGGTCGACAAGAAATGCTCCACTTTGGCTGAAGCCACGATACGGTAGCTTTCCTCGTCCAAATGTACATAGACCACGTAACGCTTCCCCTTCTGCATCTTCATTTTCTGCTCGCGGAAAGGCACGAACAAGTCCTTCATCAGTCCCCAGTTCAGGAAAGCCCCGAACTGGTTCACCCATGCCACTTCCAGACAGGCAAACTCACCCACCTGCACATACGGTTGCAAGGTAGTGGCTACCAGTCTTTCCTCCATGTCCAAATAAATGAACACGTTCAACACATCACCCGGTTTGGTACCTTCGGGCACATACCGTTTCGGAAGCAGGATTTCACCGTCCTCATCTCCATTGAGATACACTCCGAAATCCACTTCCTTCACCACTTCCAGCTGATTATATTTTCCTAATTTTATATGACTCATAATGCTTCTATTTTTATTTTACCATCTATCATGTGAATCGTACGGTCGGTCTGTGCCGCCAGCCCTTCATCGTGGGTCACAATCACGAACGTCTGTCCCAGTTTGTCGCGCAAATCGAAGAACAGCTGATGTAGCTCGCCCTTGTTCTGCGTATCCAGGCTGCCCGAAGGCTCATCGGCCAATATCACCGAAGGATGATTGATCAAAGCCCGGGCCACAGCTACCCGCTGTTTCTCTCCTCCTGACAGCTCGGCCGGCTTATGAGAGCCACGTTCCGACAAACCTAGAAACGCCAGAATATCCAACGCTTCTTTCCGGGCCGTGCCCATCGTTTTTCCCTGAATCAAGGCAGGCATCATCACATTCTCCACTGCCGTAAACTCCGGCAGCAACTGATGGAACTGAAACACGAAACCGATTTCCCTGTTCCGGAAAGCGGAAAGTTCCTTCTCCTTCAGCCGGTTCACCTCCGTCCCGTTCAGGACAATGCGTCCGCTGTCCGGTTTGTCAAGCGTACCCATAATCTGAAGCAACGTGGTCTTTCCCGCGCCACTGGGACCTACAATGCTCACCACTTCCCCTTTGGCAATCTCCAAGTCGATTCCTTTCAACACTTGGAGCGTACCAAAGCTCTTGGTTATTCCTTCCAACTGAATCATACGCTTTATAATTTACGAATCACATATTCCGCCAGATAACAGCCAAACACAGCCGGCATGTAGCTCACCGTACCTGCCGTCGACTTCTTGTTCTGCTCGTTGTCCACCAATATCACCGCCTTCGGGTCGGCCTGTTCCGTGCTGAACACCACCGGCAGCTTCCGCTTCATACCCATCTTCTGCAAGCGCTTCCGTACTGCCTTACTCAGCCCACAGTGGTACGTTTCCCACAAATCGGCAAAACGTACCTGCGTAATATCGCGTTTGGCCCCGGCTCCCATGCTGCTGACAATCTTCAGCCCCCGCTGAAGCGCATGATAAATCAGGTAACACTTGGGGGCCACCGTATCAATGGCATCCACCACAAAATCGAACGAAGCACTGTCCAACAGCTGCGGAATCGCCTCATCCTTCAGATAGACCGGCAGTACCGTCAAATCCAAATCCGGATTGATATCCTTAAAACGGGCTGCCAGTACCTCCGCCTTCGGTCGGCCAATCACGGAATGAGTGGCCGGCAACTGACGGTTGATGTTGCTAGGCTGCACCGTATCCGCATCCACAATCGTCATCCGCCCCACTCCGGCACGGCAAATCATCTCCGCCGCGTAGGCGCCTACACCGCCCAAGCCGACAACCAGCACATGTGCGTTCCGCAAGCGGTCCATTTTTTCTTTTCCCAGCAACAGTTCCGTGCGCTGCTGCCATTCCATACTGTTATTTTCGTTCATGAATCTTTCTTAAACCATTTATAAAACCAGTTACCCACCTTGTCATAATACTGCGTTTCGGCCCATCCGCGCGGGTCGGCAAAGCTCAGTGTTTCATTCGGGTCGCCTTTCTGGTCAGGATACAACAACATGATGCTGTTATTATTGAAATACTTGGAAACCTGCATCGGCAAGCGTTCAAAAGAAGAGTCATACGAGATAGAACCTCTTCGGGAACTTACAATCACCAGCAAATGATCATAATTCACCTGCCCGGTAATAATCAGCAGGTCGTCCCAGTTGTCCAGTTCCTGGAACTCCGTCATCACATCCTTATGCTTTTTCTGGATATATCCCTTGATGTAGCCCAACGTCTGCGGATGCGCAAAGAAATGCAAGCGACATCCCAGCTGACTGCTCATCCGGCACAGGTGCGTTATCCATTTCACAAAGCCATGCTCAAATTCCGACTTGGGAGGCACAGCCACAATGATACGCCGCAACGTGTTTACCGGCATCTGAAAACGGGCAATCATCACCTGCTGATAAGTATTTTTCAGCAAGTCCTCCGTCAGATTTCCAAAGAAAGAGTCTACCAGATTGGATTTGTTATGCAAACCGATGACAATCGTTGTCGATTCCGTTTCTTTAGCCGTGTGCAGAATTCCTGTCGCAATGTTCAAGTCGAAACGAGAGACCGTTTTCAGCGGGACATTGGCCGAAGCCGCAATCTGCGCCGCCCTTTCCAAGCTCCGCTTGCCCCGCATCTCCAGACGCACCGAGTCATTGTTATCATTAATCACATTCAGGGCGACCAGGTTATCCGTACGTTTCTCATCGCGCACCACCAGCGCCAACTGCATCAGCCGCTCCAGAGTATCCGGATTGGCCACCGGTATCAGAATACGTTCCTTTTTCTGCTCCTTCTCTTCGTCCAGCTCCGCATCATCCATCGCAATCCGTTTGGCGGCATGCTCCGTGATGAACGAACTGACCACACAAGTCACCAGAATCAGCAGAATCGTACCGTTGAGCACATCCTCATTGAGCAGACGTTCACCCGAAGGCAGGATAATATTGTAGCCCACCAGCACCGCAGCCAGAGTAGCCGCCGCCTGTGCATTGCTCAATCCGAACATCAGTTCCCGTTCCACCGGCTTCATGCGGTAAATCTTCTGTGTCAGCCAAGAGGCAATCCACTTGCCCAGCAAGGCCACCACAATCATCACCGAAGCCACCTTGAGGGAATCAATATGTCCGAAAAGCACATTGACATTGATAAGCATGCCCACCCCAATCAGGAAATACGGGATAAACAAGGCATTCCCCACAAACTCCAAGTGACTCATCAGCGGAGACACATGCGGAATCAGGCGGTTCAAGACCAATCCGGCCAAGAAAGCACCCAAAATGCCTTCCATACCGACCCACTCCATCAGTCCCGCTCCCAAGAACACCATGGCCATCACAAAGATATACTGTACCACCTGGTCACTGTAACGACGGAAAAACCAGCGTCCGATGCGAGGGAAAGTCAGCATGATGACAGCACTCACCACTATCACCTTCAGCACCAGCCAAATCCAGAACATATCCGACGTCTCTCCCTTGTACATACCGGAAATCACGGCCAGCACCAGCAACGTCAACGTATCCGTCACCGCCGTACCGCCCACCGCAATACTGACCGCCCGCTGACGGTTGATGCCATAACGAATCACAATCGGATAGGCAATCAAGGTGTGCGAGGCATACATACTGGCCAACAAGACGGAGGTAATCAGGCCATATCCCAACAGATGCTGGTTCGTCCACACTCCGATACCCAGCGGGATAATAAACGCCAGCAATCCCAGCACGGTCGCCTTCATGCGGATACTCTTGAAATCCTCCATGTTCATTTCCAGACCGGCCAGAAACATGATGTAATATAATCCTACCTTGCCAAAAAGTTCAAAACTGCTGTCACGGGCCAGGATGTTGAACCCATGTTCCCCAATCACGATACCCGCCAGAATCATGCCGATGATGTGCGGAATGCGTAAACGCTCCAGCACAATCGGTGCAAACAAAATGATAACCAAAACCAAGAAAAAAATCCAGGTCGGATCAGTAATGGGAAAATCTATATCGAAATGAAACAAATCTAACAATTCTTCCATATAAATGAGCGGTCTGTTTTAAATTTATGGACAAAAATACGAAAAAAGTTCCGCATTTCCCGTTTCGTATTCCAAAATGTTTTAATTTTGCGATTCAATAGCTACAGGACGAATTTTAAATATCTTACTGAAGCACAGAAAGCAATACAATCACGGAATTTATTAACTTAAACAAGAAACATAAGAAATGAAAGTAGCAATTGTTGGTGCAAGCGGAGCCGTAGGACAGGAGTTCCTGCGCGTGCTCGATGAAAGAAACTTCCCGGTAGATGAACTGCTGTTGTTCGGCTCAACCAGAAGTGCCGGACGAAAATACACTTTTCGTGGAAAAGAAATCGAAGTAAAACTGCTGCAGCACAACGATGATTTCAAAGGAGTTGACATCGCATTCACTTCAGCCGGTGCAGGCACATCAAAAGAATTTGCCGAAACCATCACAAAATATGGAGCGGTGATGATTGACAATTCCAGCGCCTTCCGTATGGACAACGACATCCCCTTGGTGGTTCCTGAAGTCAACGCCGCTGATGCTTTGAACCGCCCGCGCGGTATCATTGCCAACCCGAACTGTACGACTATCCAGATGGTCGTAGCATTGAAGGCTATCGAAAACCTCACTCACATCAAGCGTGTACACGTGGCTACTTATCAGGCAGCCAGCGGTGCCGGTGCAGCCGCCATGGACGAACTTTATGAACAATACCGTCAGGTATTGGCAGGTGAGCCTGTCAAGGTAGAGAAATTCGCCTACCAGCTGGCTTTCAACCTGATTCCTCAGATTGACGTATTTACCGACAATGGATATACAAAAGAAGAGATGAAGATGTATAACGAGACACGCAAAATCATGCACTCTGACGTAAAGGTCAGTGCAACTTGTGTACGTGTGCCTGCTCTTCGTTCTCACTCAGAAAGTATCTGGATTGAAACAGAACGTCCGGTATCTGTTGAAGAAGCCCGCGAAGCTTTTGCTCACGGAGAAGGTCTGGTACTGATGGACAACCCGGAAAAGAAAGAATATCCGATGCCGTTGTTCTTGGCCGGAAAAGACCCTGTATATGTAGGACGTATCCGCAAGGACTTGTCTAACGAAAACGGACTGACCTTCTGGATTGTAGGCGACCAGATTAAGAAGGGTGCCGCACTCAATGCAGTACAGATTGCCGAATACCTGATTAAAGTGAAGAATATCGGATAACGGTTTCTTTCCGTTTTATATCACATCAAAACATCGTTGACACGCTCTCTGAAATGAGTTGTCAACGATGTTTTTTTATCTACAGAATCAACCTTAAATAAAAAAGAAGGCCCCGACAGCCTCAGCTGTCAGAGCCTCTTGATTCTCAATATCAGTTTTTATAACTGTTTAGTTAGCTGTTTCCTCATCAGCTACAGCATCTTCCCAATTATCAAACATGAATACACTTGCATCATAACCATCGTATCCGTAATTCTGGCGGAGCGGAGCACCGATATTGGCTGTAATAGCAGAGTTCGGTACCGGCCAGAACAAGTTACGTTTGTCCACACGGTAGTTCAATTCCTTGCTTGAGATAATTGAACCATGGTTAAAGATGTTATAACGTGTAGTACGTTTGTACCAGTAACTTCCACCATTCAAATCTGTACCACTCTGTTTGTCCCAAGTAGCCAGGTCGTAAGTTTCACCCCATTCATCGGGCTGACCACTCTTAGCCAAGCACCAAGAGATACGAACCAGTTCCGGCTGACGCCATTCTTCCAGATAGAGTTCACGCGCACGTTCATCACAAATATCACCGATGGTCACTGTAGTAAACATCTTCTTGGCGTTCGCACGACGGCGGATGACATTGACATCTTCAGCAGCTCCCGTAGTATTTCCCTGATAGAACTTCGCTTCTGCACGCAGCAAGTAAGTTTCTGCCAAGCGGAACAAATACAGATTACCGTTGGATACATTGTTACCTTTCGTAGCACCATTGAACTGGTTGGCATTCATATTTTCCTCTGCACTCTGGTCAAGGATATACACCTTATACAACGGAGTCGGGAACCAGCTACGGATAGTATCTTTGCAGAGCAATTGTCCTTTCTTAATTAAAGGTTCATTTTTCTCTTCATCCCATCCCCAGTCTTCCGGCGCATAAAGCATCATATTCTGTCCATAAAACTCAGAAGAAGGATTATTGTATTTCAAATCGGTCATTTCTACCCAGTTACCTTTCTGGCGGTTATGACGCAAATCCTGCCAGTCTGTTTCACCGTCGTAGTTCCAGATAGTCTGGTTGTAATGATAAGAAGTACGGAAGCAACCGATACCACGACCTACAGCACGTACCCAATCCAACCCAGCATCATATTTACTGTCACTACGTGCATAATTATAAGTCGGAGAGCCTACATTGTGAGGATCGACAATGATACCATTACTCCAATGCACAGTCATGGCACGCATCAACGGATAATTAATAAATCCTTCAGAATAATAGTTCAAAATCGGCATGATAGTTTCAGTATTCGCTGCATCAGTAATATTAACACCACGGTGCAAATCCCAAATGACGTTGCGTTCTACCGGCCAAGTCTCCGGATTACCGGAAGGTACGTTTGTACCGAAAGGAGCTTGCATCAATGCCAGTCCATGATTGTTAATCAAGTCTGTAGCCATCGCTTCAGCCTTCGCATACTCTCCTACCACCAGATAGCACTTGATAAGCAACTGCATACAAGCCTCCTGATTCACCGTTCCGATATACCCAATTTCCTTCTGAGGCGGTACATGTTCTACGGCAAATTCCAAATCATGCACCAACATCTTGAAGATGGCCTCTTTGCTGGTTGATTTATAGTTCTGCTTAGGAACTTCAATCAATTTCGTAATCAAAGGAATATCACCGAACAGCAATACCCCATGATAGTAGGCATAAGCACGATGGAAATAAGCCCGGCCCAGATATTCATCGCGTAAAGTAGGATCCAAGCCTTCTACCTTATCCACATTGGAAATGATGGTATTTGCAAAAGTGACGCTGTTCCAAGTACGGTCCCAGAAACGCTGCATGGCATTTTCGTCACCTCCCCCTTTCATACCAGAAGTCGGAGTAATCTTGTTGGCAAAATCATCCTGCATATCGCCTGCATCTGTTTTTGCATACAGGCCCAAGTCAGTCATGAAATAAAGAGAAGCCATGGGGAGTACGTTTGAATTACCATCCATCAACATTTCTTTCAAGCCATAGTCACACATCGCCATGGCAGCTTTCAACCCTGATTCGGTTGTATAGGTATTTTCAGGATTATAGAATGACAGCGGGTCTTGCTTCAGGAAATCATCTGTACATCCAGTAGTAAGCAGCGCAGCTGAAGCCAGCACCATACATCCTTTTGTAAATAATGTATTTAATGTTTTCATAATGTTTTTTTCAGTAATTAGAGTGTTACGTTAATACCAAAGTTAAAGGAACGTGTAGCCAATCCACCGGTTTCCGGATCACCGTATTCCCAACCATCGATCGTACAAACATTCTTGCAAGTGGCAGTCAGACGAATGCGGTCTACCATAAACTTGTGTGTCCATTTTTTCGGCAACGTATAACCAATAGTGATGTCATCCAAACGCACAAAGCTGCGGTTATAGACTTTGTCGACACCTCCCGCCAAACCTGTGTTCGGTCCTGCGGCATTCAGACGGCAGTAATCATTTGTCGGATGATCCGGTGTCCAGTATTCTCTGGCAGCTACGTTAAATCCGTTTGTAACCTGAGAACCACCGTTTTCCTGGTTCAACCAGTAACCTGCACGGCTCTTGTGTCCCATGTATGAGTACAACGAAATAGACAATGTCAAGTCTTTCCACAAAGTGAAATCGTTACGCATGTTCCAGTAGATAGGAGGAGCTGTAGTACCTTGGTAAACCTTATCGTTATCATTATATACAGGTACACGAGTTCCATCTTCCAGAATCTGGTCATCTTCCGTATAATGGTTGACTACTTTCGGGTCACCCGGTTTCTGTCCTACCAACGCAGCAGCCTTGATATCTTCCGGTGTGTTCTGCCATACGCCATCTGTTTCATAATACCAGATTGTACCGATAGGCTGGCCAATGAACCATCCGTTGGATGTATCGTCCTTTTCTACTCCGTTTTCATCGTAGTCGTAGTAGATGTGGTTAATCTTGTTCTTGTTGATAGAGAAACCTACAGAAGTATTCCAAGTAAAGTCCTTGTTCTGAATGTTGGTAGAGTTAAGGGCAATTTCAAAACCTTGGTTCTGTACTTCACCCAAGTTGGCCATAATAGAGCCAAATCCAGAGAAACTCGGCAGACGCTGACTCATGATCATGTCGGTCGTTTTCTTGAAATAATAATCCATGTTGGCAGTCAATCGTCCGTTAAAGAAGGAGAGGTCCAAACCAACGTTCCATGCTTTTGTCTTTTCCCATTCCAAGTTAGGAGCAGCCAGACGGCTCATGTAAAGCGGGTTGACCACATTGGAATTACCGTTCTGGTAGTACACCATGTTTCCACCTGCCAAAGCCAAGTTGGCCAATGTAGAATAAACATCACCGAATTCACGGTTACCGTTGGTACCCCATGACAAACGCAACTTACCCATATCGAACCAGTCGCGAGCAGCAGCCATGAACTTTTCTTCTGAGAATACCCAGCTGGCACCTACAGAACCGAAGTTACCCCACGGGTTGTTAGCACCAAATCCAGAATAACCATCCCGACGGAATGTGGCTGTCACCATGTAACGGTCTTTCAAACCATAGAACAAACGACCCAGGTAGGAAGCAGCCGTATAGTGTGTATCGTTGGTACTGAAACTACTCTGACTCTTATTGGCACCTGAAGTATAGTGGAAGCTTAAGGCATCACTTGGAGTGATGTTACGTGCATTGATGGCATCTGACCAGTATCTGTGTTCCTCAGCTTCCTGTACCAAAGTAGCGGTAATATGATGGTCGCCGAAAGTCTTATCCCAAGTAATGGTGTTGTTCAAGTTGTAGTCGAAGTTTTTACTCCATCCACGGTCTACACCACGGCTCGGAGCAGAAGCATCCGGCAATTCAGCTGACATCCAATAGCGGTTGTAATACCACTGATAACGCGGAGCAATATTGAATGAATAGGTGAAACCTGCCGGTAATGTGATCTTGGCATTGAAAATCGTATTCAATACGGTATAACCTTTTTCCAAGTCATAATACTGACGGTCGAAATAATAGTTATAACCACCATTGGTAGGCAGACCAGACATAGGATATTGTTCATAGTTTCCATCCTCGTCATACATGGAAGCGTATGGAGAGTTACGCAACATATTGTTATCCCAATAATTGCTTCCCAAAGAAACCTGGATATCACCGTCTGAACGATCTTGGAAGTTCACATTGGCACCGATTTCCAACCAGTCTGTAATCTTGGCATTGATTTTCATGTTGGAACGGAACGCATTGTATTCATTACCCTGTACGGCACCTTCATTATTTACGTAGCCCAATGACAGGTAATAGTTCACACGTTCAGTGGCACCTGAAATGCTGGCATTATAGTCTTGGTTGAATCCGGTACGGAAAGTTGCGTCATTCCAGTCAACCGCACGTCCATTCAAGAAATTATCCATCATCAACGGGGAGTTATAGAATTCCAGACGACGTGCAAACAGGCTCAACATAGATTCGCCATCTGACAGACCGATACCACTCGCTCCAACATTGGTAGCCCATGCATTCTGCTGTTCTGTTGTCATCAGACGGGGGTCATCGTAGTAGCCTTGAGGATACAATAAGTTACCATTCGAATCCTTAGCCTGATAATAACCATACAATCCATCTTCGCCTTGGCCGTAAGTGTAATACATCTTACGCCAGTCCTGATGGAATTTCAAGTATCCGGCAGCATCAAAGTAATCACGGTAATCTGATTTATTTACGACAGAAAGGTTAGCGCTCACATTGATGACCGGCTTTCCTTCCTTACCTTTCTTCGTAGAAATGATGATTACACCTGCAGCGGCTTTCGCACCATAGATAGCGGCAGAAGAAGCATCCTTCAACACATCAATCTGAGCGATATCATCCGGATTGATTTCGGAAAGTTCACCGTAGAACGGCATACCATCCAATACAATCATCGGGCTGGCATTGGTACCCAAAGAGTTCTGACCACGCAGCTGGATAGAAGCGTCCGTACCTTTAGCTGATGCATCATAACCGATCTGCAAACCCGGTGTACCACGCAACACATCCTGTACTGAAGTCGGATTCTGGTCGGCAAGTTTGGTCGGATTAATCTGTACTACTGAACCAGTAAGGTCTTTCTTACGCATGGTACCATAACCGACAACCACTACTTCTTGCAGCATTTCGGCATCGTCCTTCAATACGATGTTCAATTCTTTTGAAGAATCAATCTTAAACTCCTGAGTCTTGTAACCGATAAAAGAAACTTCGATTACCGCTCCTTTAGATACATTTAATGTAAACTTACCATCAATATCAGATATAGTACCTGTAGTTCCCCCTTTCACGGCAATACTGGCTCCAATTACGGGCTCTCCCATATTGTCCTTCACTATACCTGACACTTTCAAATTTGATTGTTGAGTAGCTTGAACTTCATTATTGCTCGCCATTGCAGCTAACGGATGGGTAGCAATAAATCCAGAACAAAGCAGTAAAGCAAATAATGCTTTCCGATTGTTTCTTACTAAATCTATCTTCATTGCTTTTCAAATTAATTAGATTTTACGTGGGCAAAATTATATTATATTAAGTAAGTGAAAGATAAAAAAATGAGCAAATGCATCATTTTTTTCGTCATTCTCTCCGACCGAGAAAATAAAAATAAGTCATTTATACAGATTTACACCTTATTATAAAAGACCTATTCTTCTCCAACGACTACTCAGCAAATGCCTAGAGAATAAGCACAAAACGGCCTTGTATCTTTTATGTTTTCCTTGTGAGAGCCCTACGTTTTCCCCGTGGGAACCGTATGTTTCCCGTCCGAGAAACCAATGTTTTCCACATGGAAAACCTAAAAATCTATTCAGCCTTTTTCTATTGTTTCCCCTTCATTTATTCGTTTCTTTCCTTTCTCTGTCCGAATGTCTTCAACAGGTAGCGCGCACGTTTCAAACAGCAGAAAATTTCTAACTTTTCTTTTCAGACTCTGTGATAAAAATTCGTCATAACCTAGAAAAATTCGTCTGTTTCATCCGGATGTACAGCATTTTTTCATCTACCTAGGTGTACAATCACGGAGTTTATTGTACTTTTGTTTTAAAATCGTAATCCATGAAAAAACTACTTTTCTTTCTTCTTTTTTTCATCTGCGCATGGTGTCTGCCTGCACACGGGGAACCGGAATATACATTCAAGCGACTGACAATGACCGAGGGGATGGTCAGCAACTATATAGTAGATATCATCCAAGACGGCCAAGGCAATATCTGGCTGGCTTCCGAATCCGGATTATGCAAATTTGACGGCATTGACTTTACCTCTTACAACTCCGAATATTCCGCGCTTGGAAGCAATTCATTGAATGTATTGTTCTACAACAAGGCCGACAATACCATTTGGATTGGTACACAACGCAACGGTATCAGTATCTTTAATTGTGAAACACAAACCTTCATCCCTCACGGTGTACCCAGCATGATAACCCAAGACATCACCGACCTAAGTGCAGCAGCCGATGGGGGAATATGGATTACACATTATCATTTAGGAATAGATTATTACAGCAACCAGGACAAGACTATCACACACTACAAAGCCCAAGATATAAAAGGACTTTCAGGACACTTCTGGTGTGCAAAAGACGACGGAAACGGCCATCTTTACGTAGGACTTCAAGACGGTGGACTGGCAGTCATCGATATCAAGCGTCGAACTGCCAAGACTTATCAACATAATCCTGATGACCCCTATAGTATCCCCAATAATACCGTACACTGCATCTTCATCAGCAAAACAAATACAATATGGGTAGGCACGGGGGACGGACTGGCATTGTTCAATCCCCAGAAGGAACAGTTTATTTCCTTCCAACACCAACCGGGTAATCCTTATTCGCTTCTATCTAATCAGGTAAATGACATTGGAGAAAGCCGGGATGGAAAACTATGGGTATGCACACAAATGGGAGGAGTCAGTATTCTTGACGTAAACGACAATGTATTCACCACTCCAGAAAACACGCATTTCCAGAATATCCGGGTGACCAACAATCTGCATGGAGTTTCCTCTCCCAATGTCAAGAGTTTTCTACAGGATTCCTTTGGAAATATCTGGCTGGGAAATTACCGTGGAGGAGTAGATTTCCTAAGTTACAACCGTCCTGCTTTTCAGGCGCTGGCATATAATATGCTGAAAGACGGATCTTTAACAGAGAAACAAGTCTGGGGACTCACAATTGATAACGAATCTCACATCTGGATTGGAGGAGAAGATGAAGTGGCTTTATTTAACACAGACATGGAGCTACAAAAAATTCTTTCATTGGAAGGAAAAGCGAATCCTCATACACATGTATCTGTCATCTTCAAGGATAAAAAAGGTCTACTATGGCTAGGACTATACAAAGATGGAGTGCTTACATGCAACCCACAGTCCGGAGCAATCAGCCGTATCCCCATGGAAGGTAGAAACGTGGACGTCCGCTGCTTTTATGAAGACAATCACAAACTCTGGATTGGCACCCAAAACGGACTTTACGCATGGGAAAACGATAAAATCACAGAAGAAAAGGAAATCAACAAACAGTTGCCCGACCTTATGGTACATGGCATCCAGAAAGACCGGCAAGGGAAACTCTGGCTGGGTACCTTCGGCAAAGGACTGATTGTCTTTTCACCTGAAGGAAAACGAATCATGCGTTTTGACACTTCCAATGGCATGGCATCCAATGCCGTCAACTCATTATACATGGACAAGAAAGGCGGCTTGTGGGCTACTACCCGGGCAGGTATCGTACACATCAGTGATACCTCCAACCCCCGACTTGAAGTGCTTGGACAGGGACAAGGACTGATTGACGAAAACGTACGGGCTATCATGGAAGACAATAAAGGGGAAATCTGGATTAGCACCAATGCAGGCATTTCACAATGGAAAAGTGATGAAAAAAGATTCCTGAACTATACCTGGCACCAAGGTGTCCCCAGAGGAGATTTCATGGATGGCTCTGTATGCAAGGACAAAAACGGGAATTTATTCTTTGGCTCACAAAACGGAGTCTGCTATTTCAACCCGGAACGTATCGAAGAAAATGTACAGGTTGCTCCGGTCAGAATCACTGGTGTCACAAGCTACGGACATTCTGAAACCGGCAGTCAAGGCTCCATTGCACCGATTATAAACGATGAGGTGAAATTATCTTATCAAAACAGTACTTTTACCCTCACTTTCAGCGTAATGGACTACACACAATGTCCACAAGTGGAATATGCCTACAACATGGAAGGCTTGGGGAAAACGTGGTTTGAAACAGGCAGTGAGAACCGGATTACGTTCCGTAACCTGCAACCCGGAGAATACACCTTTAAAGTCAAGGCGAAAATGCGGAACCAGCCATGGGGAGATGAATTCACATCCATCCATGTCGTCATCACTCCCCCAATCTGGCTGACGTGGTATGCCAAGCTGTGCTACCTGGTTGTAGTCGCTGTCATCTTGTTTGCCATCGTGCGCTTCTACAAGCGTAAACTGGAACTGGAAAGCCGTCTGAACCTGGAACACCACCAGCATGAAAATGACCAGAAGCTCAATAATGAACGGCTGCGCTTTTATACGAACATCACACACGAACTGCGTACCCCATTGACACTGATACTTGGTCCCTTGGAGGACCTGCTGGCCGACAAGACCTTGTCTGCACGGCAAGCCAACAAAATCAGTCTTGTGCGCGACAGTGCCAACCGGTTGCTGAACCTGATCAACCAGATTCTGGAATTCCGAAAGACGGAAACAGAAAACAGGAAGCTGAAAGTGGCCTACAACAACCTGGCTGTACTCGTACAGGAAATCGGCATCAAATACAAGGAACTCAACCAGAATCCGAACGTGGACATCCAAATAAAAGCAGACGGTGCGGAAGGTAAACTCTACTATGACAGGGAAATCGTCACCATCATCATCGATAACCTGATGTCGAATGCCTTAAAATACACTCCTAAGGGGACCATTACGCTCGGCATTGGAAATTGCGAGGAAAATGGGGTGAAATACACCACCATCAGCGTGGAAGACACGGGCCATGGAATCTCCAAAGAATCACTCAACCATATTTTCGAGCGATATTACCAGGGACAAGGCAAATACCAGGCTTCCGGCTCGGGTATCGGCCTGGCACTGGTCAAGTCATTGGCCGATTTGCATCAGGCTACCATCGAAGTGGAAAGTGAAGTGGAAAAAGGAAGCCGCTTTACCCTGAAACTGCTGACGGAAAACACTTACCCCAACGCGGAACATCAGATTATCAAGGAAACCGGCAAGCATAAGGAAGAGGAGTCAGCCAATATGTCGGCGGCCGAATCGGAAGAAGGGAAACCGATTATTCTGGTGGTAGAAGACAACCGGGATATCCGGGAATACATACGCAGCTCTTTTGAAGAGATGTATGAGGTACTGACTGCCGCCGACGGAAAGGAAGGCTGGGAAATAGCCCAGAACCGGATACCAAACATCGTTATCAGCGACATCATGATGCCTGTAATGGACGGTATAGAACTGTGCCGCCACATCAAGGAGGATATGCGTACCAGCCATATTCCGGTCATCCTGCTCACAGCAAAAGATACGCTGCAAGACAAAGAAGAAGGGTATGCCGCAGGAGCCGACTCGTTCATCACCAAACCGTTCAGTGCCCGCCTGCTGAACAGCCGTATCAACAACATTCTGGAGAACCGGCGCAAGATTGCGGGAGTCATCACTTCGATACCGGAAACGGAAAGCGAGCAGAAACACATTGAAAATGAACGGAAGAACCTGAACAGGCTGGACCAAGAGTTCCTAAATAAAGTGACGGCCATCATCGAAGAGAACCTGAGCATGGAAAAAATGGATGTGGCCTTTATCGCCGATAAAATGTGCATGAGCCACTCTACTCTTTACCGGAAAATCAAGGGCCTGACGGAGATGTCGGTCAATGAGTTTGTCCGGAAAATAAAGATGAAAAAGGGTATGGAACTCATCAACAGTGGCCAATACTCACTGGCTGAGGTATCCGACCTGACCGGATTCAGCAGTGTGGCCTACTTCCGTCAATGTTTCAAAGATGAATATGGCATGGCGCCTACGGAATATTTAAAACGGAAACAGAATTAGTTCTAAAGAAAAACAAGCCCAATCAACGGAATTAAGACGCGTTAGTTTGCAACCACAACTTAAACAAGGGATCTACAATTGTGTATGTCCCTCCCCGTTGTTTTTTTGATGTTTTTTCTATTACTTTCTGATCTGTCATCATCTTAAGATACGGTGACAGTTTCCCCCCCTCCTGTCCTGTCCGATTACGAATCTCTTGCAAACTAGCCCCATTTTCCGTTCTGGCCAGCACCGAAAGAATTCGCTGGACTTGCGTCAAATATCCATCATACCTTATCTGATAATATTGCGAAAAATAATCTTGTAATAAAATCAAATCCATCTCCTCACCAGAAGAATTTCTCAAAATATCCGTGGCGAGATATAAAGAACGAGGAGTCTTGGGCAAATAAGCCATAAGTTTTTCCAAACGGCTCATTTTCAATTGAGAATCAATAAATCGGGCAAACTCGGATAAGATAAGAGGTTTTATATAGGAAATCTTAAATCCCTCAAAAAAGGCGGCATCATAATCAGTAAATGCGGGCAACACCCTATCTGAAGTAGCGACCAATACAGGAGCTCCTGAACGATTCAGTTTTCCTCTCAAATTAAAATGATCATGATTCTTCGTCCTTTCAAAATAATATTGAATATTATCAACGAACAAAACAATTCTACAAGCATGTTCTTCTTGCCACCGACATATATCGTCATAAGGAACGGTGGAAGGATTAACAGACAAAAACGACGCACACTGTTTCCAGATATCATCTGTAGAAAACAAGGTCCTTCCTTCAATGAATACAGGTCTAAATAGTCTGTCATTATCTACCTGCAAACTCTGATACAACCGATGCAGCAAATAAGTCTTTCCACTTCCGCTCTCCCCTATTATCAAACAGGGCTGAGCAATTCCATTAATCTTTTCTTTTGCCAAAAGATTAAGTACAGATATAAAAATATCCTCATTAATGAGAACTGAATTATCATTCATCGCTTTTTCATCCCATAAAGATGTCTGATGCAATATAGTAGCAGTTGTATTCATACACAAAACATTACTGAACAAATTTATTAAACCAATAATCACGCAACAAAGGAGAACGGAAAGTCCTTCTGGTATCATTCTTCATAATATATCCATCATTCTCCAGCATCGTGAGTACCTTACTTAATGTGTAATCAACCGATTCAATTTTAGCCGCATCATAACCTGTCATCAGTTTATCAAGCATTACACTCCGCTCCAGCCCGGCCGGCTGAGCAGAAAGCAGTTTTAAAAGCTGACGAGCAGGAAGTTCATATTCTCCATATTCAACCAAACGTTCAGCCCATGTACTCAGATAATTCTCTGAGCATAAATTCCAATACGCGATGTCAACGCTTTCTCGAGTCATTTCCCCTTCATATTCTTCTACCAATTTAGAAAATATAATCTGAATAAAATATGGAATATTCCAATGCAATTTCTGTAGTATATACTCCACCAGCTCATTTTTTATCTCAAAACCTTCAGACTTACCCAATTCCCTAAGTAAGCCAGCCGCTTCTTCATGGGTCAACTCATCAAGATCAAATTCGGTCAAATCATTAATTGTATATCCTAAGTGCATGACTGATGCAAAATTTCTCAATCCTACAGAACCACAAAACAGCCAACGCACTTTAGTTTGACTAACCTGCCGCAAACTCCGTAACCAATTAAGAATAAAAGTCACCTTATCCGTTCCAGCATCCTCTTTATGTAGAATATTCAGAAAAAGCGTCAACTCATCTATCACAATAAATGTATCCTCGTCATGCCTGATCAACTCCTTCAAACTTTTATATAAATCTTCTTGTTCTTCTTTCTTTCCGAGATTAAAACCCACAGGGCCTACCGACACTTTTTCTATTCTTTCAAGAACAGAAGTCAACTTCTGTGACATTCCAGTCACCGCATGTTTCCAAATACCATTTTTAGTAAAAGCACCTATCACTAAACGCAAAAACCCCTCTTCGGTTGTTGTTTCCTCAAGGTCAATATAAATACATTTCCAGCCTTGTTGTCTTTTCTCTTCTATAAGTTTTTTGGCGAAAGAGGATTTTCCAATACGACGTGGAGCAGACAACAACAAAGAATGATGACTCTCAAGCAACCTGTTGGCTAGACGAATTTCTCTTTTCCGTCCAAAAAAATCTGCCCCTTCAACAGGAGGCCCAATTCTATTCGATATACACATAATGAATCTTATTTAGTTAAAGAGAAACTTATCACAAAGATAGGAAATTCTATTCTATGGAAGAATATTTATATAGAAAAGATTTTATATAGAAAGGATTTTATATACACATCAAATAAAAAAACAGCCCTCAATGATTAAAGGCTGTTTTCTTAAAACACAAATTTCAAATTATACTATCATTTAAAGAAATCGAGCGACCAGCTGTCCATCCATTCCACATAAGGGACACCTTCTTCAAACTGAATGGGCAACCAGATGTAGCGGGCATCACTGGGATGCTTCGGACGCCAGATATCGGCCATGAAGATAAAAGCATCTTTCTTTCCCGGAACCGGAAGCACATACGTGCTCTGTCCACCAAACGTAATTTCCGACTTCGGACCCCGGCAAGGATTCGGATGCTTGGTCCACGGGCCCCAAATACTGGGAGCGGAAAACATGCGGGCTTCATTAGGGGCCCAGCCTGTACATCCGGAGGTAATCATCCAATACATACCGTCTTTCTTGAACAAAGCCGGAGCTTCATTGTGACCGGCAGGAGCCACCCGCACATACTTGCCGGTATGGCTCAGGAAATCCTCACTCAGCTCTGCAATCTGTAACGTCAGATTGTCTTCCGAGGAGTAAATGTGATAAGCCTTTCCGTCGTCATCTGCAAACAGCTGCATGTCGCGCGCCATCTGTCCTCCCGCCAAATCGCGTTTTACGAACAGACCTTTATCGATTGCCTGATACCAGGCCGGTGTCCACCATTCCTTGTATTTCTCCGCATCCAAGGTATCCAAAGCGGCACGCTGCGCTTCAGTCATGTCGAAAGGCAGTTTCCCCGCATTGATGCGTTCGGAACGGATATACTTGAACGGTCCTGTCGGAGCATCGGAAACGGCTACAGCCGAACGGGCTGCCGCATAACCTTTTCCTTTCAGTTCCAGATGGAACCACATGACAAACTTTTTGGTTTTCGAGTTATAAATCACTTTCGGACGTTCCATGATACAGCCCTGTACGATATCGCTGTTCGCATCATCCTTTACCACCGGAAGTGCGACCCCTTCATTTTTCCAGTCTACCAGATTGGGAGAAGAATAACACATGATGCCTACCATCGCACTGCTGGTGGTATCCGATTTATTCTCTCCATACCAGTAATAGGTACCGTCATGATACAACACCCCTCCACCATGGGCATTGACGTGCACTCCCTGGTTATCGGGCCAGATTTCTCCACTCCGGATTTTCTTCGGATTCGCTGCCGTGCAGACCATTGTCCATAACAGGCAGAAACATCCCAAAAGGCAAAGTCTTTTCATTTTCATCTTTATCTATTTTTTGTTATTTATGGTTTGTATTCTTTTCCGACTTGCAACTTATCCCCGGACAAGTCTACTTCAAACAAATGAGGCACACGGATATACACCCCGTTCACCTCCTTATGGCTATGTACAGCCATCAGCCATTTACCTTCCAAGGTCTGAAACAACATACCGTGTCCGAAATCGGGGGGAGTGATGGGTTCAGGCTCCTGAATCCAAGGGCCATCCAGTGTGACACTCTGTGAATAGGCTACCCCTTGGGTATAGACATTGTGAATCCAGCTGGTCCATATCATCCCCAGCCGCCCCGTGGCCGTCCGAAACAGATAAGGACCGTCGGTTACTTTGTTGGGCATTTCCTTCCCGTCACGCATCTCCCGGCTCCAAGGACACTCACTGGAACGGAACAGCAATTTTCCCTCGCCTACCGAACCGCTCAGATCGGGCTTCAACTCAACTTTTTCAATCGTCCCGTCCCAATTCTGCAACCACTCATAGCAATAAACCATATAAGGCTTCCCATCCGTATCCACCCAGAACGTACCGTCCAGCGTCGGCTTATCAGCCGGCAAATATACCTTGTCCTGCATCGGACGATAAGGGCCCTCCGGACGGTCACTGACCAAGATATGGGAGGCTCTCCGTTCAATGACATTGCCTCTCACCGTATCGATTTTCACGGCCCGATTGGTGAAGGTCGCAAAATAATAGTATTTATCCTTATACGCATGCAGCTCCGCGGCCCAAATCATCGGATCTGGCCCCATCCAGGAATGTGGGTTCGTGTGAGCCACCTTATACGGGCCTTCCCAAAGTTTCAGGTCCTTGCTTTTCCATAACAGACCTCCTGTACCCGTCATATAATACATGCGACTGGGTTGGTCGGCCAAGATACAGGGGTCGCTTAACCGGATGGAATCCAACGGAACTGTCTTTACTTCCTTCACATTCTGTGCCCACAAAGGAGAGGCCATACTGCAAACCACACACAATAACCCAACAAAATAAAAGATATACCTATGCTTGTTTCTCATAAAGTCTACATAATTATCTGGTTAACAAATAAAAGATTGATTCTCGCAAATATGGGAATAGCGACGAAACTCTTTCAACAAGAAACAGACAAGAAATTCATGCCCTGTCCCTAGAGATTCGCCGCCATTCCACTATTTACTCACAACCCCAATATCTTAAAACAAATCCCTCGTACGGATTTCGTCTTTCCATTGATGATCTTTCGGGAACGGTTTTTCACCCCATGCCCGCACGCTGGTCCATTCCTGAGGCGCATCGGTCCAGAAAGGATGAGAAGCCGGAAGGCCCAATGGCAGGAAAGCCAGAGAAGTCATATACAAGCTTCCATTGTTGGTGTACCAGTCGGCAACATTCGGCTGGCGACCGGTAAAACCGATGGTCAGGAAACCGCCTTCATTAAAATTATGACCGGTAGCAAACATGCGCTTCATCACGGCAGTCAAGGCACAACGTACCTGCGCCCCTCTCACCCCTGCCGGAAGTTCCTGATACCAAGCCATCAAGGCCAATGGCTGCATGGTGGCCATACGGTACGGGATGGAACGGCCAAATACGGGGAAAGTTCCCTCCGGTGAAATGAAACGTTCCAATATCAGACTGTATTTCTGGGCACGCTTCAATGCGCGGTCATAATATTTTCCGTAGTCAATCCGGCTGCGTACCTTGGCATCCTTCATGGCCTGGAGTGTTTCCAGATACATGGGATGGAACACGTAACTGCTGTAATAATCGAATACAAAAGAAGGACCGTCTGAGTACCATCCGTCGCCGGTGTACCACTCTTCCACTTTACGGATGGCAGAATTTACCCGATATTCGTCGAACGGTGCACCTGCCTTGGCCAGGAAACTTTCAATGGTAGACGAGAAAAGCAACCAGTTGGTATAAGGAGGGTCGATGCGGCGCAATTGCTGGAATTCCTCGATATAGCGTTTCTTGGTAGTTTCATCCAGCGGCATCCACAGCTGGTCGTAGGCACGGAGGAAACTTTCGGCCACATACGCCCCGTCCACCAGTGTCTGTCCTTCCTGACGCCACAACAGATAATCCGGACTCTGCGGGTCTACGGCGTTGGCGTAACTCTTCAACGCCCATTCACGCAGTTCCTTGCGCATCTTGCCTTCTTCCGTATCGTCATCTGGCAACGTGAGCCAAGGAGCAATACCGGCCATCAAACGTCCGAACGTTTCCATGTAAGCTACTTTCTTGTTGCGTCCGTCCCAAGTAGGGCTGACTTCCAGCTGCATGTTCTTCTGCAATTCTCCTTTGGCCATGTTGCGCAATACCGGAGCCGCCATCTGATAAGCCAGCTTGCACCAGTAGGCACGGTCGGCAGCCTGAGGAGCTTCCAGATAACGTACATATTCACAGGCTGCCAGCAAAAATGCCCCCACCCCGAAATTTGCCGTAGAATTGGCGTTAATCACTTGTCCGGGAATGGCCTTTTCACCAATCGGTTGCACATAGCCCACCGTACCATCTTTCTGAAGTGCCTTTTTTGACAAATAGTTCCATGCCTTCTCTACGACTGGCATGTATGTATCTTTACTTAAATACCCATTGTTGATTCCCCATAAAAATCCGTATGTAAACAATGCCGTACCACTGGTTTCCGGTCCTGGGGCAAAATCCGGATCCATCATGCTGCGGGTCCAATAGCCTTCCGGCTGCTGGATGGCAGCTACAGCCTTCGCCATTTTCTGAAATTTCTCTACAAAGAACGGATGATGCTTGTACTCTACCGGCATATCTTTCAACACCTTAGCCAGTCCGGCCAGTACCCAGGCATCTCCTCTGGCCCAGAAATCTTTCTTTCCGCTGGCTGTCTTATGCTTCGGATAGATGTATTTCGCATCGCGGTAATACAGGTTCTCGTCCTTGTCAAACATGATGCTGTCGGAATATTGCAGATACGCATACAGTTTGTCCAGATACAGCGTATTGTGCGTCACCTTATACAGTTTGGTCATCACCGGCATGGCCATGTAGAGCGCGTCGCTCCACCACCAGTAATCGTTCTGTGAGGTACTCATCTGATATTCCATCACTTCACGGGCACGGCGGATTTTCCAATCCTCCGGAGCCAGGTTGTATAAATCCACATACGTCTGGAAGCAAATCTGATAATCGCCGAAAAGTACATATTCATCCGATTCCCCGTAGGAATATTTCCATTCCGAACGGTTGTCACTTTTGGCTCCTTTCCACTGATTGTAGTTTGCCCATGTTTCCGAATAGGTGCGGTACGTCTCATTTCCGGTCAGGAAATAGGCTTCCATGTTGCCCGTGTGATACACGGCATTGTCCCAGAAAGAACGCACTTCCGGTGAATTTTCGGCCTGCCAGTGCTGGTTCACCTTGTCAATCATCTTGCGGACCTGACCCGCTTCGGAGTCCTTGGCACCCGCCGACCCGGACCATATACCCAACGCACAAGCCAATAAAAATTTACATACTTGTTTCATAGTTTTATCTTGAGATTAATTTACTTCCAATACATATACCGGGGTGGCAGCTGAATCCTTCACTTTCTCGCCGTCTCCCTGATGGGTTTCCTGCACGAACACATGCAGCTTCTTCTGTGTTTTCCACAGTTCCGTGTCACAGCTGGGTTCCCAGGCATCCACGGAAAAATCGGTCAGGTCTTTCACCTGCCATTCGCCCGACTTCACATTCTCTGTATAAGCCACAGAGACCTTACTTCCCCGCTCCGCATCACGGAACACGAAATAAGCCTTTCCTTTATCCACCGCAATGCGCGGACGAGAAATCGGAATCATCTTCGTACCCCCGCCTTTCAAGGTAAATCCTTGTGAACGGTTCATTATCTGACGGTTCTGCCAGCCTTTACCATCGTTCCACACAAGCCGGTATTGAGGCACCTCACTGTCTGCATCCCTCCAATAAGTCACAATATAAGGATGTCCTTCCGCATCGGTACTCATACTTGTCTGGTTAATCAGCTCACTGTTCTGCGGAATGTAACAAGCATATTCCGCATTGTCTTTCCGGATAGGAAGCGTATATTTTTCGCCGGTCGACTTATACCACGTTTTTCCTTCATCGGGAGAATACGCATAGCAAAGGTCGTGGTTGGTTTCCACCATCCACGTTTCACGCCACACCCACGACAGATGAATCACTCCGGCCTCATCCATATACAGCTGCCAATACGCATTCCGCTGGTTTTCACCATCAATCAGGATATCCTGCACACGCGACCACCGACGGCTCTTCAAGTCATAACGGTTCAACACCAGATTTCCCCTCCCGGATGCTCCCGAACGATAGGCAAACAGCAAATCGCCGCTGGGCATCCGATAGAATTCCGGATAAGTCACATCATCCTCGTCCTTTCCGGTCATCGGTTCTTTTTCTCCCAAAGTCAACGCGCCGGGAGCCGTACTTTTACAATAATTCAGTTTATTGCCGTGATGGTCAAAAGATAAATGCAGATAGCCGTCTCCATCTACCATCATGCTGATGACATTGTGTGCATCGGCCACGTTTCCTTTATACTGGCTACGATGCAACGTCCAGTTCTCCGTACCCAAAGCACGTTTACCTACCACCAGATAACCGTCCGCATCATAATAAGAGATGTATTGTGTACCTTTATCCGTCACCAGTGAACTGTTACGGAATACGGTTGTATTTACAGAAGTGGAGCTGTATCCGTCGGCTACCCTGACAAGGTGCTGTGCTGCAAGCTCTCCTAAAAAAAGCAGTCCTACTAAACATAAAAAAATGCGCTTCATAGTTTATATTTTAAGTTCTTTGGCAAAAATAAAAGATTCAGATAGAAAAAGGGGATAAAAATTTCGTCAAGGAGGGAGAAAAAACAAGCAAGGGGGCTTAAATACACAATATAACTCCTTTTTTGAACGAATTGTCATATATCCCCGTACAACCATCCGCCCCAAACAACAAAAAAAATGGTCCATACTCCAGAGACTCACGCTCTCGGAATATGGACCTTGATCTAAAAAGCTATTTCTTATCTTATAGACTGGCCGGAAGCTCACTCAGCTTCATGCTGTTGGAACCTTTCACCAGCACACAACCTCCCTGCAGGGGATGGGCTGCCAGCAAGGCTTCCACTTCCTTCACATCTTTGTAATGCTCAAAAGGAGACGAAGTACCTCCAAATTCCGGACCGACCAGCATCACCCGTTCGAAGCCACATTCTTTCAAGAAATCTACCACCTTCTGGTGTTCCTCGTGACTTCCTTCTCCGAGTTCCTTCATGTCACCCAAAATCGCCACCTTGTGCGCCGCCTCCATCTGACGGAAGTTTTCCAATGCCGCCATCATACTGGTGGGGTTGGCATTGTAGGCATCCACAATCAAGGTATTGGAAGCGGTATGTACCAGCTGCGAACGGTTGTTCTGCGGCACATACGAGGACAACGCGTGACAGATTTGTGTATCCTCCACGCCGAAATAACGACCTATGGCCACGGCCGCCAAAGCATTGTCCAAGTTATAGGCCCCTATCAGATGCGTCTGCACTTCGTGTGAAACCCCTTCGGCTGTCCAGCTGAAATGCAGGAACGGTGAACAGGCTACCACCTTTCCCGTCACATCCAGTCCGGGAGTCTGTCCGTAACGGACGCACGTCAAGCCGGCAGCAATCTTGTTCAGGTAAGGATTCTCGTTCTGGATAAAGATGGTGGCATTTCCCTTTTCCCGCAGGAAATCATACAATTCTCCTTTGGTGCGGATAACCCCTTCAAAGGAACCGAATCCCTGAAGATGAGCCTTCCCCACATTGGTAATGATACCATAATCCGGCTCGGCAATGTGAACCAAGGTCTTGATTTCTCCCGGATGGTTGGCCCCCATTTCGATGACCGCCATCTCGTGTTCCGGCTTCAGGCGCAACAAGGTCAACGGCACTCCGATGTGGTTGTTGAAATTTCCTTGCGTGTAAAGCACCTTGAACTTCTCGCCCAGTACGGTCGCAATCAGTTCTTTCGTGGTGGTTTTTCCGTTCGTACCGGTTACCCCGATCATGCGGGTACCCAACCGACGACGGTGATAGTTGGCCAGCTTCTGCAACGTCTCCAGGCAGTTGTCCACCAGAATAATCCGTGGATTCTCGGGAGAAGCATACTGCGGTTCATCCACCACCGCATAGCGGCAGCCCTGTGCCAACGATTGGGCAGCAAAGGTATTCCCATTGAATGTTTCTCCTTTCAGGGCCAGAAACATAGAACCCTCCGGACAATGGCGGCTGTCGGTCGTCAGTCCGTTACATTCCGTAAAGCGGTTATATAGTTCCTCTATTTCCATATTCTTATTGCTCTGCGAAGCGTTTTGCCTGCTCTTCAATCAGTGCGGCATCGTCAAAATAGTTGATTTTCATGGCACGGCGTACCTCGTCCATGGTCTGGGCAGCAGCCTCACGGGCAACCTCACAACCCTTCTTCAACATGTCATATACAGCCGGAATGTCTTTTTCAAATTCCTTGCGGCGCGCACGGATGGGTTCCAGTTCTTCCTGCATCACGGCAGCGAGGAACTTCTTCACCTTCATGTCGCCCAATCCGCCACGAGTATAATGAGCTTTCAGCTCGTCCAAGTTGGCATATTCCGGCAAATAACGGCCGAAATGTTCCGGACGGCAGAAGGCATCCAAATACGTGAATACGCAGTTGCCTTCCAATTTACCCGGATCGCTCACCTTGATGTGAGTCGGGTCGGTGTACATGCTCTTTACTTTCTTCTCCACTTCGTCTGCAGCATCCGACAAGTAAATGCAGTTGCCCAACGACTTGCTCATCTTGGCCTTACCGTCTGTTCCCGGCAAACGCAGACAAGCAGCATTGTCCGGAAGAAGGATTTCCGGTTCCACCAGTGTTTCCCCATAAATATGGTTAAAACGGCGTACAATCTCACGCGTCTGTTCAATCATCGGTTCCTGGTCCTCTCCCACCGGTACGGTAGTCGCCTTGAAGGCTGTGATATCGGCAGCCTGACTGATAGGATAAGTAAAGAAGCCCACCGGAATACTGGTTTCAAAGTTACGCATCTGGATTTCGGTCTTCACCGTCGGGTTACGCTGCAAACGGGAAACGGTAACCAAGTCCATGTAATAGAAACTCAATTCACACAGTTCCGGAATCTGCGACTGGATAAAAATGGTAGACTTTTCCGGGTCAAGTCCCACAGACAAATAGTCCAATGCCACTTCAATCACGTTCTGACGCACCTTTTCCGGATTGTCAATGTTATCAGTCAACGCCTGTCCGTCGGCCTCGAACACAAAGATTTTGTCGTAAAGTCCTGAATTCTGCAACTCCACACGTCGGCGCAACGAACCCACGTAGTGGCCGATATGTAATTTACCGGTAGGGCGGTCACCGGTCAAAATAATCTTTTCCTTTTTCATACTACAAGCTATTGTTTCTACTTTCTAAATTGCAGCAAAGATATATAAATCCTTTGTTTTCTTCAAAATAAATCGTTTCTTTGCAAGTAGTCCAAAACGACAAAAACAGCCGCCGGACGCAAACAACCTTTGAGAAAAACACCAATTTATCTATAACCATGAAGAAAGAATTGAAAAAAGTCCTGGTTCTCGGATCAGGCGCACTGAAAATCGGACAAGCCGGAGAGTTCGACTATTCAGGTTCGCAAGCCTTGAAAGCATTGCGCGAAGAAGGTATCCGCTCCGTCCTCATCAATCCCAATATTGCTACCATACAGACCTCGGAAGGTATTGCCGACCAAGTCTACTTCCTGCCTGTCACTCCGTATTTCGTGACCGAAATCATCAAAAAGGAACGTCCGGACGGTATTCTGCTGGCTTTCGGCGGACAGACAGCCCTGAACTGCGGTACGGAACTTTATCAAACAGGCGTGCTGAAAGAATATGGCGTGGAAGTGCTGGGCACCTCAGTGGATGCCATTATGTACACGGAAGACCGCGACCTGTTTGTCAAGAAGCTCAACGAAGTCCCCCTCAAGACTCCCGTCAGCCGGGCAGTGGAAAACATGCGGGATGCACTCGAAGCCGCACGCACCATCGGCTATCCGGTCATGATCCGTTCGGCTTATGCACTGGGAGGTCTGGGAAGCGGCATCTGCCCCGATGAGGAAAAATTCATCGAACTGGCTGAAAGTGCCTTCACCTTCTCTCCGCAGATTCTGGTGGAAGAATCCCTGAAAGGCTGGAAAGAAATCGAGTTTGAGGTCATCCGCGATGCCAACGACCATTGCTTTACCGTGGCCAGCATGGAAAACTTCGACCCGCTGGGCATCCATACCGGAGAATCCATCGTGGTGGCGCCTACCTGCTCACTGACCGAAGAACAGGTAACCATGCTGCAAGATTTGTCGAAGCAATGTATCCGCCATCTGAACATTGTGGGAGAATGTAACATCCAGTATGCGTTCCACGCCGAAACCAACGACTACCGTATCATTGAGGTTAATGCCCGCCTGAGCCGTTCATCGGCACTGGCTTCCAAGGCCACCGGTTATCCACTGGCTTTCGTGGCCGCCAAGATTGCGCTGGGCTATACATTGGATGAAATCGGTGAGATGGGCACCCCGAACTCAGCCTATGTAGCTCCGCAACTGGATTACCTGATTTGCAAGATTCCGCGCTGGGACCTCAACAAGTTTGCCGGCGTATCCCACCGCATCGGCTCCAGCATGAAGTCGGTGGGCGAAATCATGTCCATCGGACGGACATTTGAAGAGATTATCCAGAAAGGCCTGCGTATGATTGGTCAGGGCATGCACGGCTTTGTGGGCAATGACCATACCCGCTTCACGAACCTGGACGACGAACTGTCCAACCCGACCGACCTGCGTATCTTCGCCATCGCACAGGCCCTGGAAGAGGGATATTCCATCGAGCGCATCTACGAACTGACCAAGATTGACCCGTGGTTCATCGGCAAACTGAAAAACATTGTCGACTACAAACATAAGCTGTCCGAATATAACTCACTCGAAGAACTTCCGGCCGACGTGCTCCATCAGGCCAAGTTGATGGGCTTCTCCGATTTCCAGATTGCCCGCTTCGTACTGAAACCCACGCAGGGAAACATGGAGAAAGAGAATCTGCAAGTACGTGCCTACCGCAAGAAGTTGGGTATCCTGCCGGCAGTGAAACGCATCAACACGGTAGCCTCCGAACATCCGGAACTGACCAACTACCTGTATATGACGTATGCCGTGGAAGGTTACGATGTCAATTATTATAAGAACGAGAAATCAGTCATTGTCCTCGGTTCGGGTGCCTACCGCATCGGTTCGTCCGTGGAATTCGACTGGTGCTCGGTGAATGCCATCCAGACCGCCCGCAAGCTGGGATACAAATCCATCATGATCAACTACAATCCGGAAACGGTGTCTACCGACTACGACATGTGCGACCGTCTGTATTTCGATGAACTTTCCTTCGAACGGGTACTTGATGTCATCGACCTGGAACAGCCGCGCGGTGTCATTGTCTCCGTAGGCGGACAGATTCCGAACAACCTGGCCATGAAACTGTATCGCCAGTCGGTACCGGTACTCGGTACCTCTCCGATTTCCATCGACCGGGCGGAAAACCGCAACAAGTTCTCGGCTATGCTCGACCAGCTGGGCATCGACCAACCGGCCTGGCAGGAACTGACCAGCCTGGACGACGTGAAAGAGTTCGTGAAGAAAGTGGGCTATCCGGTATTGGTTCGGCCGTCGTACGTGCTCTCCGGAGCGGCCATGAATGTATGTTATGACCAGGAGGAACTGGAACGCTTCCTGCAAATGGCCAGCGAGGTGTCCAAGGAATATCCGGTGGTCGTATCGCAGTTCATGCAGGAAACCAAGGAAATCGAATTCGATGCCGTGGCACAGAACGGAGAAATTGTGGAATACGCCATTTCAGAACACATCGAATATGCGGGAGTCCATTCAGGTGACGCAACCCTGGTATTCCCCGCACAGCATATTTATTTTGCGACAGCCCGACAGATTAAGAAAATCAGCCGCAAGATTGCCAAGGAACTCAACATTTCGGGTCCGTTCAACATCCAGTACCTGGCCAAGAACAACGACGTGAAAGTGATTGAATGTAACCTGCGTGCTTCCCGCAGCTTCCCGTTCGTATCGAAGGTGTTGAAACGCAACTTCATCGAAACGGCCACCCGCATCATGCTCGATGCCCCGTATGTGCGCCCCGACAAACTGGCGTTCGACATCGACTGGATTGGGGTCAAGGCCTCCCAGTTCTCGTTCGCCCGTCTGCAGAATGCCGACCCGGTACTGGGTGTCGACATGTCGTCTACGGGAGAAGTAGGCTGTCTGGGTGATGACTTTGACGAAGCCTTACTGAACGCCCTGATTGCCACGGGCTACAAGATTCCGAAGAAATCGGTGTTGTTCTCGTCCGGCGCTACCAAATCGAAAGTAGACCTGCTGGATGCCAGCCACATGCTGCATCAGAAAGGATACGACATCTATGCCACGGCCGGCACGGCTGCCTTCCTGAACTCCCACGGCATTCCGACCACACCGGTGTTCTGGCCCGATGAGCGCCCGCATGCTGAAAACAACGTGATGAAGATGATTGCGGAACACAAATTCGAACTGATTGTGAACATCCCGAAGAACCATACCAAGCGGGAGCTTACCAACGGATACCGTATCCGCCGCGGGGCCATCGACCACAATATTCCGCTGATTACCAACGCCCGTCTGGCCAAGGCATTCATCGAGGCTTTCTGCCATCTGAAACAGGAAGATATCCAGATAAAGAGCTGGCAGGAATACAAATGAAAAGTGTAGACTTTCGACGTCTTTTGAAGATTTTCTGAAGACTTTTGAGGACTCAAAAAAAACGTAAGTGCGTTCGAATGAAAACGCACTTACGCTTGAAACAAAACGCTTCGACGTTTTAGATAAAACGCCTTTACGTTTCAGGTAAAACGTACTTACGTTTTCCTCCAAACGCAAAGGCGTTTTTTCAATGCTTTTTTTCACTTATTTCAGGGCCGACTCAATGGCTTTCATCAGTTCCTCAAATTCAGCTTTCGTATAGCCGACGGAAGCCCGAATCAGCTTGCCGTCCTTTCCGAACAGATAGGCACGGGGAATACTTTGGTCGGCAAACAGGGAGAACACTTCCCGCTTCGGGTCCGGATAGAGCGGAAAGGTAAACTTTTTCCGTTCGTTGTATTTCTTCAACTCGGCATCGGTATGTTCCCGCCCGATGACCAGCAACTTGAAATCCTTGCAATCCTTATATTTCGGCCACAAGTTTTTCTGCACTTCCGCCAGTTCCAGCTGGCAAGGGCCGCACCACGTGGCAAACAGGCTCACCAGTACCACCTTGCCTTTCAAGTCGGCCGGGGTCACTTTCCCATACACTTCCGAACTGAGGGTGATGGCTGGCATCGCATCCCCCACTTTGATTTTTTCTTTTCCCGCATCCTGTGCAGAGGCTGCCAGTACCCCCATCCAAATCAGGCACAGAAGACTCCAGATTCGTACGCTTTTCATTGTCTTTTTCCTTTCTGTAAATGTTAAATCCTGACAAAGATACCGTAAACCGATGGAAAATCCGCCGGGGAACCTATCTTTGTAAAGAGTTTTAACGAAAAAACAAGCCCGCAATATGATGACCTTCATTTCGTGTGCCAAAACCATGACGGCACGCACCAAGATAAAGTTCCCCGAAACTACTGTGCCTCCTTTTCAGAAGGAAGCCAGGGAAAATGCCCTGTACATGAACCAGTTCACCGCCGAGGAACTGGGCCGGATGCTGAAAGTAAATGCCAAACTGGCGGCAGAGAACCGCTTGCGTTATCAGGATTTTCTTTCACCGGATACTCCGTCTCTTCCGGCACTGCTGGCCTACACGGGCATGGTGTTCAAACGCATCCATCCGGCCGACTTTACCCCGGAAGATTTTCAGTTTGCTCAGCAGCACCTGCTCATTACCTCTTTCTTATATGGTCTGCTGCGCCCGCTGGATGCCATCAAGAACTACCGGATGGAGGGGAATGTCCGCCTGCCGGAACACCAGCACCAGACGCAGTTCGACTATTGGAAACCGATTCTGACCGACTACTTCATCGAAGCCGTCCGTCGGCAAGGAGGTATTCTGGTCAATCTGGCCAGTGGCGAGATGAAAGACTTGTTCCATTGGGACAAGGTATGCCGGGAAGTTCTGGTCATTACTCCCGAATTTTATACCCTGAAGAACGGGAAACCCACCACCGTGGTGGTCTATGCCAAGATGTGCCGCGGCGAAATGACCCGCTTCATCCTGAAAAACCGGATAGAACAGCCGGAACAGCTGAAAGCCTTTGAATGGGAAGGCTTTTCCTACGATGCGGCCTCCAGCGACGCACAGACACTCCGCTTCCTGCTGAAATAGGAATGAAAAGCGGGAAACGCTGACGACACATCTTCGTAAATGTAACTTCATCGGATTGCTCTCACCCTGTAACGGGAAGTCTGCAACTTTGCAGCAGAAAAAAGCAAACGATACATGAACAAAACATTGCCCTCGACTTTTTCTCCACCGACGTCATCCAGTCGGTGGAAGTAAACAAGGCTTTTTATGGCAACACCCCTGCCGATGCATCGGGAGCCAACATCAACATCACGTCGAAGGAACTGACGGGAGACGCCACACTGGACTTCAGCCTGTCGGGAGGCGTCAATACCCAAGCGCTGTCGGGCGACCTACGCCACCGGGCAGGTAATGGACGATGCCATCAAGGTGCGCAGAGGAGCTACCGCACACATTGAAAACGCCCTGGTGATTGGAAACGGACAGATGAAAGACTTCATCGATGTGACCGACTCCAAAGGAATTTGCTTTTCTTCTCCGGTTTTCATGCAAAGTATCCACCGCGCATGGAAACCGGATATTCTTTTTCTTCCGATTTCCTTATTTTATGAAGGGTTTTTCCTACTTTTGTACAGACCTAAATAATAAGTATATGATGTATCCTTTAAAATTCAAACCGATTTTGAAATCCACCCTTTGGGGAGGAGAGCGTATCATTCCTTTCAAACAGCTTGACTGCCAACAGGAACAGGTGGGAGAAAGCTGGGAAATATCCGACGTGCCGGGTGATGAATCCGTAGTGGCCGACGGGGCAGATGCCGGCAAGAACCTTACCCAACTGATGCAAGAATATAAGGAGAAACTGGTAGGAAAAGAAAATTATCAGCGTTTCCAGGGCAAATTCCCTTTGCTGATTAAATTTATCGATGCCAAACAAGATTTATCCATCCAGGTACACCCCAACGATGAACTGGCCATGAAGCGCCACCAGTCCATGGGAAAGACAGAGATGTGGTACATCATCGACAATACGGGCGGAAAAGCACATCTTTATTCCGGACTGAAGAAAAAAATCACTCCGGAAGAATATGCCCGGATGATTGAAGACAATACCATCTGCGACGCACTCGATAAATACGACGTACAGCCGGGCGACGTGTTCTTCCTGCCGGCAGGACGTATCCACAGCATCGGAGCAGGCTGTTTCCTGGCCGAAATCCAGCAGACTTCCAACATCACTTACCGTATCTACGACTTCAACCGCAGAGACAAGAACGGCAACCTTCGCGAACTGCACACCGAACTGTCGAAAGATGCTATCGACTATACGGTGGAAAACGATTATCGCACCCACTACACTCCGCGCAAGGACGAACCGGTGGAACTGGTCAGCTGTCCGTATTTTACCACTTCTGTCTACAACCTGACAGAATCCATGACGATGGACTACAGTGAACTGGATTCTTTTGTCATCTACATCTGCATGAAAGGAAGCTGCACCGTGACCGACAATGAAGGTAACAGCATTTCCCTGAAAGCCGGTGAGTCTGTCTTGTTCCCTGCCACGACCCAGAACTTGGAAGTCGTGCCAGACGGTGAAGTGTCCTTCCTGGAAACTTACGTATAAATTACCTGTATTTCTCATTCTAGCTGAGTCCTTTTCTTCCCCTGCCCGCGCACGGAAGAAAGGGACTCAGTCGTTTTTCATAAACGCATTGGGCGACATGCCCGTAATCTGACGGAACACCCGGTTGAAATTGTTCGGGGTGGTAAATCCCACTTCGTAGGCAATCTGCTGCATGGTCTTGCCTCCGTCGGCAAACAGTTCGATGGCCCGCATAATCCGGAGGTTGTTCACATAATAGCTGAAGCGTATGCCCGATTCATTGAACAAACGGCTCAGGTTGCGCACCGAAAAACCGAAATGTTCAGCCAGCTGCGGCATCTTCAGGTTTTCTTGCAGATGTTCCTGCAAGTATGCCAATATGGGATGCAAACGGGCATCGTTGGGAATGGTCAGAGTTTTCAACAGGAAGCCCATGTTCTGGCTGATGGAAGGAAGCAAGCGGAAGAAGCCCAGGGCAAAAGCATACAAGTCGGGGGTATCCGCCCGGTTTATCTCCGTCCCTTTCGAAGCGATAAACTTCAGGTTTTCCGCCACAAACGAGTCGGTGTGGTAAATGGAAAAGTCCTTTAACGCCTCATCGCCTCCATGGCTGTCGAGCGACAAATAAAAAATTACCAGCGAAGTCTGCCGGTTGTTACTGCACAGTTTGTGTTCCGTGCAACCGGGAATCCAGGCTATGTGCTTCTCCGGCACAAAATAGTTGGTCGAACCAATCTGCACATGCAATGTGCCCGAAAGGGTATATACAATCTGGCACTGGTCGTGCGTATGCCCCGGCAGATTAACCTCTTCCCAACCCGTCTTCTTGATTCGGATGGTCTCCCTGCTGGTACGGTTTATCAACGAAATATAACTCTCCTGTTCCTGATTCATCGCTAGTTCTATGGCCTAAAATGATAATCTTTTTGCATAAACTGCAAGTTCCGCATAAAAATAAAGGTTTAATTTTGCACCAGCAATAGAAGAGACTATAAATTAGCGATGAAATTATGATGAAATGTATTTTGGCAATTGCAGTTTTGCTTGCAGGAACCACCTTCCGCGCACCGGCCATGCCCGAAAAAGCTTCCGAGAACAAACAGGAAAGCATCAAAGTGGAAATTACGGAGGGGCAGATAGATGTAATCAGTGGTATTATCTATTCACAGGTCATTTCCACTCGCAGCAACCGTGCGTTGCGAATGACCGTGCTGGTTCCACGGACCCGTACCCCCAAACCTGCAATTGTATATTTCCCCGGAGGAGGATTCACATCTGCAGATTATGAGAAGTTCATCGAAATGCGTATGGCACTGGCCAAAGCCGGATTCGTGGTGGCCGCTGCAGAGTACCGCACGGTTCCCGACAAATTTCCAGCACTGGTTATCGATGGAAAAGCGGCCGTACGTTTCCTGAGAGCACATGCCGCACAGTTTGGCATCGACCCCACCCGCATCGGAGTCATCGGAGATTCTGCCGGCGGTTATCTGTCACAAATGGTGGGAACTACCAACGGGGAAAAGGAATTCGACCAAGGAGACTACCTGGACCAGTCGTCCGATGTACAGGCAGCCGTTACCATTTACGGCATCAGCAACTTGCTGAACATTGGCGAAGGATATTCAGCACACGTACAACAAGTGCATGCTTCACCGGCTGTGACAGAGGCTTTGCTCGTACATGGTACAGCCTTTGCAGACTTTGCAGGGGCCAGCATCCTTTCCGACCCGGACAAGGCCATGAAAGCCAGTCCGCTGGGACACGTAAAGGAGCACATGCCTCCCTTCCTGATTATGCATGGAAATAACGACAAGCTGGTATCGCCCGTGCAAAGCGAACAGCTGTTCAAAGCCCTGACCGAGAAAGGCAACCAAGCCACTTACGTCACGGTAGAAGGTGCCGGACACGGTGATCTGTACTGGTTCCAGCAACCGGTTATCGAGAGAGTGGTCAGCTGGTTTCAAACTGTTTTTCAATATCACACAGACAAATGAATAAAAGACTAATTGCAAGTATCGGAGTTCTTTCTTTTTTTATGTACATCGCGGCCCAAGAGCGGGTGCTTTCCATTGACGAACTGTTTCAGCTGGCAGACCAGAACAGCAAAAGTATCCAGCTGCATGCACTGGCTATCGACGAGAGTGCACAGGCTGTCAAAGTGGCCAAAGATGCCAAGCTGCCGTCTATCAATGCCCAACTGGAACTCAATTACATTGGAGATGGTTGCATGACCGACCGAAATTTCAGTAACGGAGTACATGCCGACATGCCACACTTCGGGAATACCTTTGTGCTCAAGGCCTCACAGGTCATCTATGCAGGGGGAGGCATCAACGCCAACATCCAGAAAGCGAAACTGCAGCACCAACTCTCCCAACAGACTTACGACAACAATCAGCAGGATTTACGATTCATGCTGCTGGGTTACTACCTGGACTTGTTCCAGCTGCGGAACCAACAGACCGTATATGAAAAGAACATCGAGCAGACCCGTCTGCTGGTAAAGGATATGCGGGCTGCCTACCAGCAAGGAACGGCGCTGAAAAGTGACATCACCCGTTACGAGCTGCAGCTTCAGAATCTCCAACTGGGACTGACTTCTACTGTAAACAGGCTCAACGTGCTGAACCACAAACTGACGACGACCATCGGACTGGACCCTTCAGTACACATCGTCCCGGACTCCACAGCTTTGTTCCAGATTAACGTGGACAAACGGCAGGAAATTTCCTGGATGGAAGACTCGCAGGAATCGCCTACCCTTCAGCAGGGACAAACCGCCATCAAGCTGAGCCACAACCAGCAGAACCTGATTCGTTCGGAACGCCGACCACACATCAGCCTGACAGCCACGAACGACTTCACCGGCCCCATCCTGGTAGAGGTACCGCCCTTGAACAACAATTTCACCTACTGGTTTGCCGGCGTAGGAATCTCCTACAATCTGGATGCCCTCTTCAAAACCAAAAAGAAATTGCGGCAGGCACGGATTGCCACTTCGAAAGCGGAAAAGAACTACGAGCTGGCCAAGGAAGAAATCGAGAACAGCGTGCATGAAGCCTACGTGAACCTGAACGAAGCCTACGTGCGGCTCCAGACCCAACAGAAGAGCGTGCAGCTGGCCCACGAGAACTTCCGGATTGTCCGCCAACGTTACCTGAACGGGCTGTCACTGATTACCGACATGCTGGATGCCAGCAACATGCAGCTGGACATGGAACTCCAGCTGGCCAACTATCAGATTGGCATATTGTATCAGTACTACCTGTTGAAAAAGATTACAGGAACCCTTTAACTTCATTTATATTCACACAAAAAAGAATCAAGACATGATACGAAACAAAAAAAGAGCCATCTCTAATTTCTTTATACTTCTGGTCCTCGCAGCCGGCATTAGCTGGGTATGCGGCAAGTTCATCCATCTGGGCAACGTGGAATACACCGACAATGCACAAGTGAAACAGCACCTCACCCCCGTCAGCACACGGGTACAGGGATTCATCAAGAAAATCTGTTTTGAGGAATACCAGACCGTGAAGAAAGGAGACACGCTGGCCATCATCGAAGACACGGAATACCGGTTGAAAGTGGCCCAAGCCGAGGCCGACTACCGGAATGCCCTGGCCGGAAAGAGTGCCATGTACACCACCATCAACACCACGCAGAACAACATCCTTGTGACGGATGCGGCCATTGACGAACAGCGGGTCCGCCTGAAAAACGCAGAGACCGATTACAAACGTTATCAGGAATTGCTGAAAGAAGAGGCAGTTACTCCCCAACAGTTCGACCGGGTAAAGACGGATTACGAAGCCACTCAGGCCCGTTACGAACAGCTGATGCGACAGAAGCAGTCTACCTTGCTCCAGAAACAGGAACAGACCCAGCGACTGGAACAGAATGAATCGGCCATCAAACTGGCGGAAGCGGCTCTCAATCTGGCCAAGCTGAACCTTTCTTATACCGTCATTCTGGCTACGACCGACGGAGTGACCGGACGAAAGGATATCCACGAAGGGGAACTGGTGCAGCCGGGACAGGCCTTGGTGACACTGGTAGACGGTACGGAAAAATGGGTCATCGCCAACTACAAGGAAACCCAAACGACCGACATGCGGAGAAACCAGCTGGTAGAAGTGAAAGTGGATGCCATTCCGGGGGTGAAATTTGAAGGACGCATCGCTTCCATCTCGGATGCCACCGGAGCCTCTTATTCGCTCATTCCGCAAAACAACTCGGCCGGCAACTTCGTGAAGGTAGAACAACGTATCCCGGTCCGCATCGAATTTACCAAGAACAACCGTCCGGAAGACTTGCAGCGTCTGAGAGCCGGAATGAATGTAGAATGTTACGTAAAACAATAAGTTGAGAAATGGCTGAACAACGTCCCCGTATCCTCTATTTTAAAGATTTTCTGCCCACCTCCGTCTGCATCGGCTTGTCCATGTTTTTCGCCATGGTATTCCAGTTCAACGGAGGAGTATTCCTGCCGGCAGCCACCCAGATGTCGAGTGCCTTGGGTTGTATTCAGGAAGATGTCACCATGGCCGGATATGCCTCTTTCATCGGCATGACCATCATCTTTCCGATTCTGTTCCGTCTGAAGGCACGGTTTACCACCCGCTCCATCTTCATGACGGTCTGTCCGGTACTGATTGCCTGCAACCTGATTACCATGCACACGGAAAACATCTTCCTGATGATTTGCGTATGCTTTGTGTCGGGATTCTTCCGCATGTGGGGTACGTTTGAATGTTTCTCCAACATTCGTCTGAGCATCACGCCTTCGGGCAACTTCTCCGTGTTCTATCCTGTGATTTACATCATTGTGCTCGAAAGTATCCAGCTTTCCGGACTGGTCACAATGCACATCAACGACTGGGCCAACTGGCAATACATGCACTGGTTCGTCATCGGTATGCTGATGATTGTATGGGTCTGCGTCATGTGTCTTACCCGCCCTGTCCGCCTGATGAAGAAAATGCCGCTGTACGGCATCGACTGGATAGGGCTTTCCCTATGGACCACCATGCTGTTTGCCATTGTTTTCATCTGCATTTACGGAGACTATTATGACTGGCTGGACAGCGCACAGATACGTGCCTGCATCGTGATTGCCGTGGTGACCCTGCTGGTCAACATCAACCGGATGACTTCCATCCGCCATCCATACATCGACCCGCAAGTATTCAAGTACAAGAAGTTCCCCGTCATCCTGTTCTTGTTCCTGATGCTCTGCCTGTTCCTGGCCACTTCTTCCGTGCTTCAGAATGCCTTTATGATGTCCATTCTGCGGTACGATACCCTCAACGCCATTTCCTTGAACTGGTGTGTCTTTGTAGGTATTCTGGCGGGAGCCGGAATTGTCTTTCTCCGGCAGGCAGTCTGGAAAAAAGGATATAAATTACTGATTTTAGTAGGATTCGCGCTGATTGTCGTGTACCAGTATTACATGTATTTCCTGATTTATCCTGACCTAAATATTGAAAGCCTGTATTTGCCGAACTTCCTGAAAGGAATCGGACACGGGATTCTTTACATCGCACTGACCATCTACGTGGCCAAACACATCCCGTTCAAGCACTTCTTCCAGTCATTGTGCGTGCTCAGCTTCATCCGTACCAGCATTGCCACCCCGCTGGGCAGCGCCATACTGAACCGCTGGATGAAACACCTCCAACTGGACAACTGGGCATTGCTGAGCCGTGATTTGGACGACCTCACAGAGTCGATTCCCAATTCTTCCCTCATGCAACTCTACAACGAGGTCAATACCCAGACCATGCTGACCAGCCTGAAAGAACTGTTTGGCTGGGTCTGCATCATTGGAACAGTTTTTCTGGTGATTGTTGTCAGCTACCGGATATGGCGCGACCGTCATCTGGCCGCCCTGAAAATGCTGCACAGCCTGCCCACCAAGAAAAGGTACAGACTGTCCAGCATTCATCGTCCCTCTAAGCATTAAAACTTATAGGCAGCAGTAAAGAAGAAAGCAAGGTTACGTGTCTTTGAATAGCTGGCCAGCTTACAAAGACCGAATTCTCCGTCAAGCCCTACCGTCCAGCGCGGGAAATCCAGTGCGACGCCTCCAAGCAATCCGGCATCGAAACGGCGCAAACCCGGGAGAACCACGTTTCCTATCTCTGAATCCCCAAAGGTATTGTACGACAAAGTCAAGTCATCGACTTCAATATCCCGCTTACCTTTCACCCCATAAGCCAAATAAGGTCCTGCGGTGAATACCATATCGAAGTTCGAAGCTGTACCGACATGGAAAGCAGCCAGCAAAGGCATTTCAAAATAGTTCTGATTTACATGTACATTCACAATTCCCAGATTGTCCACTCCGGATAAGTCCGCATCCATACCGGCTCCTTTGGATACCCAGTTCAATCCGGTCTGGAAAGACACCAGTCCGCTCAGAGGCACATCAATGCCCACTCCTACCTTTTGATTAAACAGAGGAGATGAATCTCCTGCATCTTTCCCCATCCAGGTGCTCATACCCAGTCCTAATTTCATACTCCAGGTTACCTTCGTCTGTGCGGCCATTGTCAACACGGTGAACAAACAAGCCACTATACATGCAATTCGTTTCATAGGCTTATTAACATATATGAATTACACAAATTTAAGAAGATAAAGCGGAGATACAAATAAAAAGGGAGCAAAAAAGAGATTTCCACCTCTTTTTGCTCCCTTCTCACAAGGTTTTAAATGTTATCTCTTAGAATTCGTAATCGATACCAATGGAAATGTTTTCCATATCCAGACCGACACCAAATCCATTGCCTTCCATATCACGATAGTAATCGTCGCGATAACCGGCAAAGCCGACCTTCGTAATAAAGCTGAAGTGATCGTTCAATTTCAAGGCCAGACCCGGTTTTACGCCAATTTCAAAACCGTTGACAGAATCCGCATGTTTCGCTTTGTAGGTAGAGAAACCGAATCCCATATCCAGGAACAGACGCACAATCTTGTTTTCATAGAATGAATAACGTGCATACGGAGCCAACGCAAACGCATTGGAACTAATTCCATGTTCTCCGTCATACCCTTTATGCGCATAGGCCAGTTCCACGCCCACAGCCCATTGCTTGCTCAGGTTATAACCTACATCCGGTGTAATGGAGAATGAAGTTTTATCCACATCATTGTTTCTCCACAAGCTGATACCACCTCCCAAATACACACCTTCCTGTGCACTGGCCGAAATGGCAGCCATGACAATCACTACGAGCAAAAATAACTTTCTCATGATCTTCTTTTTTTAATTCTACAATTTATTTTGATACACTCATCTCTCTTTCTATCCAAAATCCAGCTTCCTCAACCCTGTTTGTGACGGTTGGCTCTCCGGCGACGATATTCTGCCTTCATTTTGGCTGAACCCGAGCCATGAAGTCCCGTAATATACGTTTTCTTCTTGGCCTTCGTCTTTACCTTCTCTTCCTTTTTCTTTCCGTCCGAAGATTTTCCTCCTTTAAAGACAATCCCTTCGGTCAATATCTTTTCAATATCCATAATCTGCTTATTTTTTAGGTTGTAATTTTACATGCTTGCCCGACCTTGTACAAATCAAGGTACGTTTCAAAGGCTGGCGCGTCTGCATATTGAACAAGAGTCCGGGACTGAAATGCTGTCCGTTCACCCGCAGTTCAAAATGCAGATGTTCGGTAGTGGCACGCCCCGACCTGCCGGTCAATGCTATGACCTGTCCTGCCTTTACGGTATCTCCCGATGCTACCAGATTCTTGGAATTATGACTGTATAAAGTCTCCAGCCCGTTGGCATGACGCACCACAATGACTTTTCCATATCCGCCGTAATGCTTCGCCATCCGTACCACCCCATCGAATACGCACACGATGGAATCATTGGCTTTCGTCTTGATGTCTGCTCCCGAATGTCCACCCCGGCTACCATAGCCCGAAATCACTTTCCCGTTACGGAGCGGAAAGCAGAACTGCGAATCGGCCAGACATTCCAGATGAATTTCAAAACGGTTTCCTTTGGCAAACAGTCCCGGAGTCTGTACCCTGACATGATTGCGCTCCATGTGTGTGAATCCAGTGGATACCGGCACACCGGCCCGAATACTTCCAGCCCAGAAGCACCAGGCAACAATCAACCATACCAACCGCTTCATCTCACTTGAAATAACAAAGTTCCACATCCTGCGCCTCCGCAAATTCTTTCAGCAGGTTCACCATGTAGTTCACTGCTTCCTCCAGTCCCTCACTGCCACTGTACGCATTCATTATTGCCAACAGATGCGTGGTGTGCTCCGAAATCTTCGTCCGTTCATTGTCGCTGGTCGGCGTACCTACACCTCCCACGGCATCCCGATATACCGGCATGCCTTCAATGTTCAGTTCCCCACGTCCGATGCCCTCGTAAGGCTCACCCGCCTTACCGATGCCCAGCACCAGTTTGTCGCCCTGAATCTTGTCACGGTCGAAACCACCGATGGAGTGTCCGCTGTAAATGGAAGCCAAGTTAATCAAATCCACCAGCGTATCAATCTGATACAGCGAAAGGCCTCTCAGCAATCTGCGGCACAAGGCTTCCGAAGAAGGACGGTAGCGGCTGGGGTCCTTGCCACATTTCTTGTATGCCTGACGAGTAGCCTGAATGGCCGGCATCTCTTTGATGGAATCAATGGTATATTTCTGACGATAGAGTTCGGTAAACTCCCCGATTCTTTTCCATAACGCTTCACTGTAAGGTGAATTCTTCACGGTAGCAAACACGGCAGCCCCGCGAAACTGCGGCCAAGCCTGCCGTAATTCTTCTGATACTTCAATTTTCAAATCCATTCTGCAAACTCTCCTTTCTATTTTTCCATTCGCATAATTCCCGACAAAATACGTCCGGAATGAATACCCAGACGACGTGCCGAAAAGAAATCCGTATAATGCTGATAGGTACAAATGCCAGCCACTTCAATATGAGAGGCTTTTACACCTTTCGACAATAATTGCAGGCGATTGGCTTCCCAAAGGTCGATGTGCCACTTTGCATACCGTCGGGCTATCCTCGCCATATCAAATCCGGCAGTTTCAAAAGCTTCGTACACCTCCTCGCCCACTTCGAATGACTCAAGGGAAATTCCCGGTCCGATGCAGGCCCGCACATCTTCTCCTTCCGTACCGTAAAGCGCATGCATCCGGTCGAGGGTCTTTTCCACAATCCGGGCCACCGTACCGCGCCATCCGGCATGGATGGCCGCCATCACCTTGTGCTTTGTATCATAGCAAAGCACCGGAATACAGTCGGCCGTAGAAATGCAAAGACACACTCCCGTCTTGTCACTGACCAAGGCATCCACACCCTCCAGCAATTCCCTTCTTTTCTCCGGAAGAGATTCGATAAACTCATCATCAATCACCCTTACCGTCGTACCGTGCGTCTGATGAGGTACCACCAACATCTCCGGGCAGACAGGCATCAGTGAGCACAATAACTCCCGGTTCTGTTCCACCTTTTCGGGATTATCCCCACAATAATGGTTACAGTTGAACGAGGCATAGTTTCCTTCGCTATGGCCTCCATGACGAGTAGTAGAAAAACAAAAGATGTCGGTGCGCGAACTCATCCGGTCGTACACCCACATCCTCTTATCCTTAGTCAGATGATTCATTACTTCTGTGTTTCGTCCTCCCAGTCTTCCTCTTCGTACTCGTAGTCGAAGTCATCCTCGTCCGTATCCTCTTCATATTCATACTCAAAGTCCTCGTCCTCACCCATATCCTCCAGCTCTTTCTGGAGTTTCTTCAGGTCTTTCGGACGATGCACGATGGCTTCCCGACGTACAGTCTCCAACTGGTTGCTGTCTTTATTCAATTCCGTCCACAACAGGTCCTTCAGCTGCTGGATACCCATTCCGGACACCGAAGAAATAAAGACATGCGGTATATCTTCAGGCAATGTAGGCTCCAGCATCTGCATCAGTTCTTCGTCCAGCATGTCACATTTCGTGATGGCCAGCACCCGCTGCTTGTCCAGCATCTCCGGATTGAAGATAGCCAGCTCATGGAGCAAAATCTCATACTCCTTCCGGATGTCATCCGTATCGCCCGGCACCATAAACAACAGCAGGGAGTTACGCTCGATATGACGCAAGAAGCGCAATCCCAGCCCTTTACCTTCACTCGCACCTTCAATGATACCCGGAATATCCGCCATCACGAACGACTTTCCTTCGCGATAAGACACGATACCCAGATTCGGCTCCAGCGTGGTAAAAGGATAGTTGGCAATCTTCGGACGGGCTGCCGAAACAGCCGCCAGCAAAGTCGATTTTCCCGCATTCGGGAAACCTACCAGACCCACATCTGCCAATAATTTCAATTCCAAAATCACCGTCATCTCCTGCATGGGTTCCCCCGGTTGGGCAAAACGAGGTGCCTGACGGGTAGCTGTACGAAAATGCCAGTTTCCCAATCCGCCACGTCCGCCTTTCAGCAAGATGACTTCTTGTCCGTGCTCCGTTACGTCGCACACATATTCGCCGGTTTCGGCATTATATACTACGGTTCCGCATGGAACCTCGATGACCTTGTCTGCCCCGTCCTTTCCGAAACTCTTGTTCTTCGAACCGTTTCCGCCGTGTTCCGCAAACACATGACGGTCGTATTTCAGGTGCAGCAACGTCCAATAGTTGCGGTTTCCCCGCAAAATCACATGACCTCCTCTACCACCGTCGCCACCGTCTGGACCTCCGTTGGGCATATACTTCTCACGGCGCATGTGCACCGAACCGCGGCCTCCTTTCCCGGAGCGGCAATAGATTTTTACGTAATCAACAAAATTCGATTCAGCCATAATTTAAAGTTTAAGAACTGGCAGACTGTCCCCAGCCCGCCAGTTTTTCCATTATTTAAAGTTTATCGATAGCTGCGCAGATGTCAGCGAAGATGCCTTCCATGGTACCCAGACCCTGGATGTGGCAATATTTACCGTCGTTCTTGTACCAGTCAATCAACGGAGCTGTCTGAGAATGATATACCACCAGACGTTTCTTGATAGTTTCTTCGTTGTCGTCGGCACGGCCTGATTCCTGTCCACGTTTGATCAGACGAGTCATCAGTTCATCTTCCGGCACTTCCAGGTCGAGCATGATAGACACTTCCTGACCACGTTCCTGCAACATCTTCTTCAGGGCTTCTGCCTGAGCGATGGTACGAGGAAATCCGTCGAAGATTACGCCTTTGCTATCCTTGAAGCTGTCGAATACGCTAGCCAGGATGTCAATCATCAATGCATCAGGAATCAGCTGACCATTGTCGATATAACCTTTGGCTGTCTTACCCAGCTCTGTACCGTTCTTGATTTCTGCACGCAATACATCTCCCGTAGAAATATGGTTCAAACCATACTTTTCCACAATACGAGCACTCTGAGTTCCCTTACCTGAACCCGGAGCACCAAAAATTACAATATTCAACATGTTGTTTTAGATATGATTTATAAAAAATTATTCTATCACCGTATAAATGTCGCGGTAGTTCCGGCCCAACCCGTCATAATCCAGTCCGTATCCCACGATAAAGTCGTTCGGAATGTTCATGGCCACATAATGAATGTCCAGATCCACTTTCAGTTTGTCCGGTTTCACCAGCAGGGTAGCAATGCGGATTTCTTTCGGGTGGCGTGCTTTCAATGTTTCCAGCAGACGCTGCATGGTCAGCCCCGTATCCACGATATCTTCCACAATAACGACCGTACGTCCCGTAATGTCTTCGTTCAGTCCTACCAGTTCCTTCACCTTGCCTGTAGAAGCCGTTCCCTCGTATGAAGCCAGTTTCACAAACGAAATCTCACACGGAATCGTCAGATGCTTCATCAAATCGGCAGTGAACATGAACGAGCCATTCAACACACTCAGGAACAACGGATTTTCACCCTCCAAATCACGATTGATTTCATCGGCTACACGTGCCACTTCCTTCAATATTTCCGCCTCCGGGATAAACGTTTTGAAACGTTTGTCTTTTATCTGAATCGTCTCCATGTTATGATGTAGTTTTTAGAAATTGCGCAAATTTACGGATTTTCCCTAAAACCGCCACACATCCCCCTGAGTATTTAAAGATATTTTCAATAGAACCTATTCACCATTCGGGGCTTTTTTCGTACTTTTACCGACAAAATAGCTATTTTATATATACAATGAAAATTTTAAGTTGTACACAACAAAAAGAGGCCGATGCATATACCATCGCCCATGAATCTATATTGTCAATCAACCTCATGGAAAAGGCGGCCGGCCTGCTGGCACAAGCCATCAGCGACCGCTGGGACAAATCGCACCGCATCATCGTCTTTGCCGGTCCGGGCAACAACGGAGGCGATGCCTTGGCTGTGGCCCGCATCCTCTTCCTGAAACACTATCCGGTAGAAGTCTACCTGTTCAACGTGAAAGGTACCCTTTCCGAGGAATGTCTCACCAACGTGCAGCGCCTGAAAGAAAGCGGGTTTGCCAACTATACGGAAGTCAGCAGCCAGTTCGACCCTCCCCAGCTGGGCAGCCACGACGTCATCGTGGACGGACTGTTCGGTTCCGGCCTCAACAAGCCGCTGAGCGGAGGATTTGCGGCCGTCGTACAATACATCAATGCCTCCCCTTCCCAAGTGGTATCCATCGATATTCCTTCGGGACTGATGGGAGAAGACAATACCCACAACATCCGTCAGAACATCATCAAGGCCGACCTGACCCTGAGCATCCAGCTGCCGAAACTCTCTTTCCTCTTTGCAGAGAATGCCGACATAGTAGGCGAATGGCAACTGCTTGACATCGGTATCAGCCGGGAATTCATCGAAAAGGCCAAGACGCCTTACCAAATCACCGAAGCAAGCGAGATGCATGCGCTCATCAAGCCCCGGAAGAAATTTGCCCATAAAGGTTTGTTCGGCCACGGCCTGCTGATAGCCGGTTCCTACGGCATGGGAGGGGCTGCCCTGCTGGCCTCGCGGGCCTGTCTGCGCTCCGGCATCGGACTGCTCACCGTACATACCCCCGTCTGCAATCACCTCCTGCTCCAAAGCAACGTGCCCGAAGCCATGGTGCAGGACGACGTACACGACCGTTGCTTTGCCGAAGCGGCCGACCTCGACAACTTCCAGGCCGTAGCCATCGGTCCGGGACTGGGACAGGAAGAAGTGACCGTACAGGCACTCTTCGACCAAATCAGCAACTGCTACATTCCGCTGGTACTCGATGCCGACGCCTTGAATATCTTCAGCAACTATCGCAACTACCTGACCCGTATTCCCCGCCACAGCATCCTCACGCCGCATGTGAAAGAACTGGAGCGCATCATCGGCCGTTGCAGCAACAGTTTCGAACGGTTGTCCAAGGCCAAGGAACTGGCAGCCTACCTGCAATGCTACATCGTGCTGAAAGGTGCCTGGACAGCTGTCATCACTCCCGACGGAGATACGTATTTCAACCCGACTGGTAATCCGGGTATGGCCACTGCCGGCAGCGGTGACGTACTGACGGGCATCATCCTCTCTCTCCTTTCACAAGGATACACACAGGAAGAAGCCTGCCGTCTGGGAGTCTACGTACACGGGCTCGCCGGTGACATCGCCGGCCAGCACAAAGGAATGATCAGCATGACTTCCGGCGATATCATAGAAGCTCTGCCCGAAGCATGGAAACAATTAATGGAAATCAAATGACAACAATATGAAAAGAGGAATCATCGCATTGGGACTGCTGGCCTCTCTGAGCGCCTACTCTCAAGAAAGCTATGTGCCACAGGAAGGCGAAGGTATCGTCTACTTCCTGCCTAAAACTAAAGTAGCCATCGACATCATCGCTACCAAAGTAGACTACCAGCCGGGCGACTTCTGCCTCTATGCCAGCCGATACCTGCGGCTGAACAACATTGGGACAAAGCCTGAAACCCATTGGGAAATCAAGGACATACGTGTACGCCTGGCAGGAGTTCCCGATTCTACCAAGGCTTATATCATGAAGCTGAAAGACAAGAGTGTGGCTTCCAACATAGAACTGACGGACAACGGTATCGTGAAAGCCATCAACACGACCTCTACCGAAAAAGAGTCGCTTCCCGACTACAAGCTGGAAACGCCTCAACGGCATGAAGATGCCCGCAAATACATGACCGAAGACATTCTCATGGCAGGTTCCAGCTCCAAGATGGCCGAACTGACCGCCCGTGAAATCTACAATATCCGCGACAGCAAGAACCTCATCCTGCGCGGACAGGCTGACACGATGCCTAAAGACGGAGCTTCCCTGCAACTGGTCATCGACCAGCTCAACCAACAGGAGAAAGCCCTGACACAAGCTTTTACGGGAGTTACCGACCGCACGGATAAGGTATTTACCATTCTGGTGGAACCGGGTGAGGACGTACGGGACCAGATTGCCGCACGCTTCTCTACCCAGCTGGGAGTGCTCCCTGTCAGCAACCTTGCAGGAGATCCCGTGTATGTTTCTGTCCGCAACACCACACACATGCCTGTACCGGAAGACGGGAAAAAGAAGAAAAAAGACGGTATCATTTACAACGTACCGGGCAAAGGAAAAGTCACTGTGACCTACCAGGGCAAGAAACTCTTCGATGACGAAATGTCGTTTACTCAGTTCGGCTACACCGAAGTACTGGTAGACGGTCTGTTCGACAAGAAAGTCAATACCCGTGTCATTTTCAATCCTACCACCGGTGGAATCGTGAAGATTGACAAAGACTGATTTATATACTTACAAGCAAGCAAAAAGGCCATTTTTCGATGAGAAGAATGGCCTTTTTTGTATGCCTAAAATCCACTGGAGAAGATAGAATTCCGTCCAGTCGTTTTTTATGTTTCCCTATCAGGAAACGTATATTTCGCGGAGGAGAAACATACGGCTCCGCCAAGAGAAACCTACGTTTCTCAGTGCGAAAACATAAAAGAAGAAAAGACGTTTAATCAAAGATGCCGAAGGGATTTTATAACAAGGAAGGACATAAGGATTGAAAATAAAAAATCCTCCTACCTTTAGCTAGAAAAATCGAAGCTAAGGTAGGAGGACCTTTGTTATATTTCAAGAATTCAAGCTTATTCTGCGATATAAGGCTCTAATTTGACATCTGTGATTGAAAGATCTACTTGTTTAGGAGTCGCATCAGCTGTAGCCTGAGTACCTGTTGTAGAAATACGTATCTGGATATTCTGATAATCTCCTGCTCCAGTCGTTTCCCACTGCTTATTTCCCAATGATGTCGGACTTCCTGATAATTTCTTATCAAAATACACATAGAAAGCATAATCAGCCCACTCTCCAGTCAAATCTTTTGTTGAGTTTGTAGCTGTCGGATCTGAAGTGGCATTATTAATGATAGCAAAAGAAGCATCGTTTGCTGCATTTCTACATACCACATAAATTTTAGCTTTTTCTGTATCTGAAACTGTAAGTTCCTCACCTACCTTCACATCACCTTTTGCTCTGAAAGACAATTTATATTTAAAGGTATCTCCTGTATAAATGGCCCCCTTATAGAAATAACCTAAAACTGTATTATACCAACTATTCGTATTTCCAGAACCACCATCTTTGGATGTAGAAATAAAAGTTAAATCAGCCTGTTTCGTCCATTCAGGTACAATAGAACCAGCAGTTTCTACAGCCTTCACCTCAGCAGTTGAACCATCACTTGCCAAAATGCTGAACCAAGAACTATTCTCCAGATTTACAATGTCATTTGTTCCCATCGCAGAAATCGTTTCTCCGAATTCAGAGATAAGAGGAACTTCTTCGATTTCTGCCTGACCTCCATTTGAAGTACCTTCACTCCAGTCATTAATGCTTGCTGAAGTCGTGATGGTAATCTGTGCATCATCACCGCCCTGTCCTCCCAAGGTAATAGTCATAGCCAGATACTTTCCTTGTTCAAACTTCATTTCACTGGCATATTTAGCCTGGTACACCTTGCCATTTACGGAAATTCTGAAAATCGGAGTAGAAGCAGCAATGCTTTGTGCCGGAACAATGGCACGATACTTCAAACCGTTCAGCGCATCCATTGTTACAGCAGCCTTGGTGGTTCCAGCAGTAACTTTTTCAGCAGTCAAGTCGATGGTGGCATCCGTAACCACGTTCAGAAGTTCTACCGCAGCCCCTTCAGCAGCTCCTTCTCCAGCCAATGTGACTTCTACCAAAGACAATGCATGATTAAACGTCAGATTTACATTTGTCTGTCCCGCAGTAGCCGCAAGTTTACTATACAAATAGTCGTTCTTAATATAGCCATCCGTATCCTGGTTTGTTGCTACCACAGCCGCAATGCTATTTGCCGTCATATCCTCTGCATAAGGATAATATGCATAATAAGTATAGGTTCCATCTGCAGAAACATTAATCGGGCCACCCGTCCATGTGGTACCATCTGTAGTAGAATATTTCACATTGGTATATGTTGGAACTTCATTCACAAAAATACCGACTGCATCATTAGCCGTAAATGAAGCAGTATAACCCGTTTCTTCCATAGAAACTCTGGAAGACGGTGTGCTTCCAATTCCCATCGTGAAATTTACATTCCCCCCATTCTGCAAGGTTTGTTCGCTCAGTTCGTTGTTACAAGCAGTCATTGACGCTGCTGCAATGGCTGCAATGAAAATCTTATTCAATGTTTTCATCTTATTATGATTTTGAGTTTATTCTTAATTATTCCTTTTCAATCAAATTGACATCTGTTATATAAAAAGTTGTATTTTTACTTCTTGGCGCCAGATTTATATAATAATCATAAGTTGAAATACTTCCCCACTCTTTATAAGCAGAACTTATATTTCCGCTACCCGAAGCATTCCCCAAAAGAGAAAACTTAAAATTACAACTGAATTCAGTCCATTCTGTAGATAAAGTAAAGTTCTTAAACGTTTGGTTTTTCTCGCTTTTAATGCTCTCTATTGTAGCTGTTTCAAGAGAGCAGAAGTAACCCTCAGTAGGCAATTTTATACATGCCCAAATTTGAGCATCAGCCATATCTGCTTTAGCTTTAAACGACAAAGTATAAATTTTATCAGGCCCTATAATATTCTCTTTATTAGGATTAAAATAACCTACAAAATTATTATACCAACTACCGTCTCCCTGATAATCAATTTTGATCACATTACCATAAGCAGCATCTGTTATAAGTTCACAAGTTGTGGTCAAACCACTCTTAATTTCGGAAAACCAAAAACTTTCAGAGTAATTAGCCTGTTTTGGATCCGTCGTCAAAAATTTAAAACTATCACTACTAGAATCCTTAAGTTTCAAAGGAATTAAATCAGAATACACTCGATCAACTTGTTCGTCTCCCGGATTTGAAGTGCCCGATTCCCAATCGGTAATAGAGCCACCGATGGTCACCTCGTTTCCTTCAGGCAAAGCGTTCAAGCTGTTTACCGTAATCTGCAAAGCCTTTCCTTTGACATAAGAAACAGTTTTATTCTCTGTAGAAGAATAAGTCACCACATAAGTTTTTCCACCTGCTACCACCGTCAACAGTTTGCTGCCTGAAGCAAGTTCCTGAGCTGGGACGATTGCTCTGTACTCCAACTTCTCTGCTGTTTTTTTCATCTTGATGGAAACGGTTTCTCCCGAAGCTGCGCCCACACTGCCGTCTTGTGCATTTACCACCGCTGTAGGCTGAATGCTTTCCAATGTCACTGCAGCCTCCGTATCTGTGGTAAGACCGTCCTTAATGCCGACCTGCACCATTGCAAAAGCATGGGCAAAATTCAATGACACATTGGCGGCTCCTGCTTCTGCCGTAGTATTCTGTGCCGTCAGCACATCATCCTTGCTGAATCCGCCGGTCTGGTCTGCATTGACCGTTACCGAGATATGGGTTGGGTCAGTCACAGTCTCATCATAAGGATAATACGCATAATAGCTCAGCTGTACGCCGTTTTCTGAGGTAATTGCCGCATCCGATGTCCACTGAGAGCCATTATAAGTATATTTTACATTCTTCGCAACCAGCTGGTCACCTTTGTATGCAAACACACCCATCTCATCACCCTCTGTAAAGCTGGTTACTAAAGTCCCGTCGGCAATGACTGTACGCGACAAGTCTCCGATGCCCGTAGTAAACTTTACCTCCTGTCCGCCATTACCTTCCCCTCCGGCCAGTTGTTCCTCCATTTCGTTCGAACAAGAAGCCATCATAAACACTCCTGTCAGGAAAAATATCAAGCTTTTTACATTCATTTTCATGAGGTTATTTTTTAAGGTTATTATTTAAGTTCTTCATTTCCGTCCACTCCTATCTCACCGCTCATCTCCCAGTCATCTACAGTGATCGGATAACTCGTCACTTTCACCGTAGGCACCAGATTCACGTCGATTGCAATCTCAAACTTCGTATGAATGGCACTGGGTAGCGTGCTTATATAGTCAGCCACATTCAATTCAATGGGAGCAGCTATCGGAGCATTGTTGGCATCCAACAACGTAATCACAATTGTCTGACTTACCCCGGCAGCAGGTTCCTCAGCGGTACCTTCTCCTGTTGACACACCTTGTCCCTCCACAGGAAACAACATCGCCACAAATTTTCCTTTCTCTAAGGACGTGGCTCCTGAACGAGCTAGCGTACCTGCTTCTGACAACGTAAGCGTTCCTGTTTCCGACTCTGTCAACGTGCCATCCAGTACATTCAGGCTTCCTTTCAGAGTCGTATTCCTTATTTCAACCTTCATATTGGAATAGGAAACTTCCGGAGTAATTTCTGCGGAAACCATGGCAAACACATGTTTCAATTTGAAATCTGCTTCACGATTATCCTTGCTCAAACCGTTCATCTTGTCAAACTGCAGATTAAACGCCAAATTCTGTTCCGCAGACAAATCTATGTTTATCTGATTATCCGTCACGTCATCGACCCGTGGATAATAAGCTGCAAGATCCCTTTTTTCACCGCCAGCAGGAAACATCGGTATGGAATCGTTGTTTCCCACCGTAAAATAACTGCCGATACCTCCCGAGTTAAATCGGATATTAAAATAAGGTTCCACCACCTGATTTGTCCCTTCTTCCAGCATCGACACTCCGATACTCTCTCCTTTCGCATATAAATCGGCGGCCTGATCTGCTTCAAAGCCTACGTTTTGCGCTTTCACCGCCAGCGGATAGGCATTGTCATAGACTGCAGTCGGGCCCTCATCGTGACTACAGGCAGTCCATAGCAGAGTCAGGAGCAGTGTAAAAATATAATTTTTCTTATTTATCATGCTATCAACGAATTTATTAGGTTTCTAGTTTTCATTCATTATTCCAGCAAAGGTTTTCCACTCAGACAAACGTGTTTTCCTTAGTTTCCACCTCTACAAAAATACGAATTTCACCACCTAAGGAGTATGTCCCTTTTGTTTCAAAAATGTATCACTTTTGTACAAAAGGGTTACCCCTACAAAGCTGGTTAGTCTACTATATATTCTGACAAAACATTACTTCGACTACATATCCTGCCGTTATTTCTGCTTTGTGAGTTTCACATACACCGGAAGGCCGTTGCGCAACAGACAAGACACCTCTGTATTCCCATTTCCCATTGTCTTCAGGAAAACACCGGGCACATTGGTTTCCGCCTGCCAGATTCCCTTCAGTTCAATAAATGCAGGAGTCGGAGTCTCTTTCCAATTTTTCTTATCCACCATTTTGGGGCGCAGATTAGGATTGGATAAGGCCAAAGACAAATTACCGTTGGCGTCTTTTTCTTCAATCAGCAGCAATTCTGTAGCCGAAGAAACCACCTCACCTGCCGTCAGTCCTTTTGCCGGCTTGAAGAACGAGTAAGCTAGCACATTCCGCGGAGCATACTTGATGATATGCAGTGAATCCTGCATTTCAACCACCGTAAACAGCTCGCCCTTGGTCTGGCGGTCGGCCACACTCTTCATCTTTGCCTCATCGGCAGCAGGCACCACCACAAAGACATACGACTTCTTCTCCGGTTTCACTCCGTGATTCAGATAAGCCTTGGCGACAACCTCCTTGGCCGGCTTTCCTTCCAACCCTACAGAAGAAGGAGTTTCCTGCTCGTCATAAATCACCGTCATCTCATCATGACCTGCCGGAACAAAGTAACCCGTTGATACAGGATTGATCAGCGTCACCGGCTCTGACGAAGCAATAGTCTGCCGTTTTCCTTTGGTCATGCTCTGACCGTTCACCGTCAACTTATTGTATTGTTTGCTTACCACCGACTGGAAAAGGTTCGTAGCCGTAATCATATTATCGGCATAGTCTCCTTTCGCAGAAATGCCATTGCCGATACTGAACAGCATGCCGTCAATGGCCAGCACCGACTTGCAGAAGGTCAGATTGGTCGGAGTGAATCGCTGGCTGCCCCAGTTGTCATCCTGGTCGAATGCAGTGGCAAACAATCCATACTCTTTCATTGATACCGCACCGGCAAAATTACTCGTCTTGGCTTTTTGGTCAAAGCGGTCCTTGTCGTTCTTGTAAGGCATCATTTCCGCCCAATCCGTATAATGTACCGTCGTACTTCCCGGCATCATGTTCCAGTCCCATCCGGCGCCTTTATTTTCATTGTTGGCCGGATACCCCGTAGGTACCAACCCACCTTCGTACAGCACCTCCAGTGTTCCGTGACTCTGGTAACGGCCAAAGCGGTTAGTCTTGTTGTAGATTTCACTTCCCCACAACATGGCCGTCGGCGATTTCATCACGGCCACCCATCCCGGCTGACGATATACACCCGCCGAGCTGTAGTTGTATTGATAGAAACCGTTGGCATCTACCGCCGGTACCGCATATTTGTCCGACTTAAAGAAGTAGTTATAATAAGCAGCCAGGTCCTTGTCCATGTCTGTACCCAACGCATCTCCTCCAATCTCAATCAACTGTTCAAACAGTTTCTGGGTGAAAGGCACCTCGATGCTATAAAACGGATGACGACCTGCCATACTGTTGGCATAAATCCGGTTTTTATCCCCATCCGCACGCACTGCCGTCATATAAAGAGTCACGACAGCCTGTTTCAGTCTTTCGTAGGATTTGGGGTCAATTTTCAATGACGTTCCTTTAAAGCGGTAGAAGTATTCCACCCACGTTCTGTAAGAATACATATACCCGTTGTAGTGGGCGTTGTGATGGAAGCCCGTACCATCCGGTTTCAGGATATCCTTGTTGCCCACGTTGTACCGAGTACATACCCGCAGGAAACCAGACAGCAGCTGCAGGTCCTTTATAGCCTGCTGGTCATCCGGATTAGCCAAAGCCAGATTGAATACGTAGGGAACAATATTAAAGATATAGTCCGAACTGATCCAGTTCAGGATGGCCTTGTCGCCCTGACGAATCACATCCACCTCCAAGAGTTTCTGTACGGCTGCAATCATCTTTGCCTTCCGCACATCGTCACATACAGGAATGGTACTCATCAAATCTGTAGGAATCTTTCTTACATCACTATAGTTACTGTACACCAGCTTCGGCATACGGATAAAGAAGTTACTTGTGAACAAGAAATCCAGATACAAGTCCAGGTCTGCCTTTCCCGACTTACCGTACTTTAACGCACCGTATGAGAGCGCACGCACCGTTTTGGCCACATCTCTCAAATGCTGGTTCATGACCTTTTCACCCCACAAATCGGCTCCTGTCACGGTATAATCGCCCGTCCGTTGCAACATCAGCATCTTCACCGTCATTTGTGCGGCCTTCAACTCGTTCTCCGAGGCCTTCGGTTCCGGGAACTTATATTTTTTGCGGAACTCTTCAAGTTCCTTCAATTTCGTTTCATCCGTATTCTGGTCGACAGCCTGTACCACTGCATTTGAATTCATGCAGTTTGCAGCAGCATAAACGGCCGGGGACATACTTCCCATCAACAGCAATACATAAAGATTTCTTTTCATGTCCATGATACTGAGTTTTAAAGGTTATTTTAATGCATTCAACCAAGCCGGAACATAGCCCAAGCGATGTTTCAACTGTGCCTCATAAAGTGAATTCGGAGATACAGGTGCATCCAGGCTCTCATAATACTTTATCTGATTTTCCGCAGTATCGAATGTGATAGAAACTCCATTCCATCCGACAATAATCGGAGGCATGTTTTTCCACCATTTGTTATTATCATCCCACCAAATCCATTTATTGTTCCATCCGGCATCATAACCTACCACAGTGGCAGTCATATTCCAGATAGTAAGGTCGTTCAAATGATTCGGCAGCTGTGCCTCGTCACCTCCTTCCCGCCAAGGAACAAAGCCACCCTGACAGATATCAATCAACGTAGCACGCGGCTGGGTGGCATGCGACTCGAAGCAGGAATCATCTCCCCATCTCACGTTCCAGATAACAGCACCCATACTCTGCTTTGATACCCCGCATCCATGATACTGTCCGATGCCTTCCTTGTATTCTCCCAGCTGATTGCCTCCGGCATTAAGGGCTACATATCCATTGCTATGGTCATATACCTTACCGATAAATACCCGTGAGGAGGCCTGGGAACGAACGGCCGAATGACCTCTGTTGCCCGAGATTTCAATGTCGTATCCCGACACATTGGCACACGACACGAAGGAATGAGCCTCACTTACACTCTCAAAGTTGACCCGTCGCATCCATGAATTGGTCAGACGAATCATCTGTATCGGCTTGAAGGCCCCATCATCATCGGCACTGCCATGATGCTTGAAGTCTTCCTTGGAGTGTCCCAAGAACTTCAAGTCTTCCACTCCCACATTCTCATAATGCGGATATTTCCGTATCTTCCATCCCCATCTGGCTTCTATTTTCCGCATAATCGGTTCATAAAAAGTCAAGGTGTTTCCAGAAATATGTTTCACCTGATGGTAATCGTCAATCTGTACCCCATTGTTGTTCAATTCAGTCCAAGCCGACGAAGTGCCATGAGGAGCCAGTTCTTCGGCCACCAAAACCGGATCATTGTTTTTCAACGACACACATACCCAGTCACCGACCTTGATGCCTGACGTAGAGGCCACCTCTACCGAGAAACTTCCCTTGGCAGCATCTCCCGTAACTTCCGTCAGGTCGGAGAGTCCTGAATTGTTCTTGAACTCCAGCAAGTTGGGAGTAGACCACATATCGGAACTGGTCGGATTGTTCTTTACCGCCATTTCAAGAGTTGTTTTGTCTCTTCCAGCCCCTTTAAATATGATATTGTTCATGGTCAGACGAAGCGTTTCCACCGTTTCGGTGTCATCGCCACCCCGCAAAATGAACTTTCCTTCCGGGAAATAGATAATGGCATTGGCATTGTCTCCTCCCACATAATAGCGTAACGTTTTATTCTCATCCGACACTTGCTCCGTACACTTCATCACATCCTTCAGGATGGTAATCAAGGCAGGACGGTCGGAAACCTCATCTTTTCCATTGGCCCCATAATCTTCCACATTATAGGCTTTGTATACAGCACTTCCCTGGGCACCTCCCATGATATAAGCATTGTAATACTTGTTGCCGTTTGCATCCGCAAGAGGATGAGTGAAATCAATTTTCACTTCAGGAGGAGCCACTTCCCCATGCATATATCCGGCATACGAGAAATCCAACAACACATTGTCATCCGTCTGCATCAGGAATTTTTTCCATGCATCAGCAGAGGTTGAAGCCGAAGCATCCAAACTCAAAGACAGATTGCCCACAGCGGCCTGCATGGATAAAATGCCTTCAGTAACCGAAACCGACTTGAACAACGAATAACTGACTGCTGTTTTAGCCTCCAATGAAGGCACGAGGTCGGTGGACAGAGTTTTCCACTGCACTCCGTTCAAGGACATTTTCCAGTATCCATCGTCTCCCAACGCAATCTGTGGAGTAAAGACACCTTTTCCCGTCTTTTTCAAGGCTGGAACCGCATTTCCGCTTCCATCTGTCAAGGAAGACTGCGTACCGTTCAACTGATACACCCAATATCCTGCGTCGTCAATACCCAACACGGGGATGTCCTTGTCCACTTCAGGAGTTCCTGAAACATTGACCACCCAATTATTATCCAAAGTCAACTTATATCCAGACGTTCCGTCTTCCACATAGTCTACAATACTTGCCTCTCCCTCAGCCATCAGCTGGAATGCGGCAATATCAGTATTATATTGTTGCAGCAGGCTTGCCACCTCTGCCGGCTGTTCCGGAACCACAACCGGCTGCTCCACCACCTCTTTGTCCGAGCAGGAAAGCCCGCACAAAGAAGCTAAAACAATCATTCCAATATTCAGTGTCTTCATAATCATTAAACCTATAACGTTTATAAATTAGCACCTAATCCTTCGTATTCCGCTTTTACCTCGAAGGTACCGGTAGAAGTATCAGCCGACTTGAAGAAACTGTCGGCAGCTTTCATGATGCCCTCCGTTCCCTCTATCGGATTTGTTCCTCCGTATTGCACTTGCCATATTCGGGTGGCACTATTTATATATCCATAATTGTCGCTGATTGTACCCGTCAAAGCCTCGGTCTGATCTTGATAAAGATCTGCTGCATTGGCTACGCGCCGCAACAAGACGAGATTGGCTGAAGGCTCATAACTGTTCTCAAACAAATTGGATGTCAGTACTAAATTCTCAATGTAACCGTTAATCATTCCCGTTGTCGAAGAATGGACATTGTAGAAAGTATTATTCTGCAACACCAGCTTCTTGGCTCCCCCTGTCATATTCGAGTTCGTCACCGTCAAGATTTTAAACGCGCTGATGTTTGCTGTTGAAGAATAGAACAGGCTGTTCTTCAAGGTCAGATTATATCTTGACGTATTCGCTCCAAGTCCCAACAGCGTATAGTTCACATCCATGTGAAAGACACAACGGTCAAAAACGAGGTCCTCAACCGTCCTTTCAGGACTGGTGATATAAACGAACTGAGGCTGTTTGGTAGCTTTTACATTAAACTTACAGTTCTCAAAGACAATCTTCTTCTGAGGATTATTCACCGTAAGGATTCGGGTTGTACTTTCCGCGTCGTTCAACGTAAATTCGATGTTCTTACAGAACAATGAAGACTGTGCCGCACCCAATGTAAGGCTGTTACTTAAAGTCAACGCTGTTCTTGTTCCCGGAGTGTTACCGACAAGTATTTTGGTACTTCCTCCCGACACATTATAGATAACTCCTTCCACATCCGAATCAATAAAATAAAGTCCGTCAGCCGAAATGACCTTGCTGTCTGAGGAAGAAGAAATATGCGTCACAGCCAACTCATAAGCCTCTCCATTTATGATACACTGTTCTCCGTCTTTTCTTAAAGTATAATCACCGATTTGCAGCTCAACACCTGACGCAAAATCAGCATAATAACTTGTGGTTGCCGTCTGAGCCGTCAGTTCATCCGTCACGGTGTTCACCCCACGAATCACCTCCATTGTCACCACACACTTACTTGTGGTAGCAGGCGGAGTGACCTTCACCTTTAACGTCTGCTCACCAGACAAGGTGGAATAATTTTCCGTAACAATCTCAGCCTTCCAGTCGGCCGGAACCACCGGTCGAATGATATCGCCAGAAGCCATGTTAACTTTGACTTCAAATTCAGCGCCTTCAGGGCCGACAGACCAAACATCCCCCTTTGCAAGTACCGGGTTCGTAATTTCACAAACCAAGCCCTGTACTACCGGAATACTGTAGGTGCCTCCCCCTGTCAAGGTGATTTCCATCCAGCCCGGATTCGACACATTCACCTTCTCAATCGGAGAAGTGGCTCCCGACACCGTAGCCGTAGCCTTTACTCCAAGATCCTCCCATGTACTACCGTCGTAACTTACCCACCAGGTTTCATTCTCTACCTTAAACTGTGGAGATGCAGCATCTTCCCCGTCTTTTGCCACCGCATTGACGCCGGAATCTTCGCCGGCAATCACCCAGTTTCCGTTTTCTCCAATCGTGATAGAAGGATAATTCGCTCCTACCACTCCTTGTGTCAACGTCAGTTTCTCACCGTTACTCAATGTAAGCGTATAATTGGAGCCATCGAATGAATAGTCGGTAATGGTTTTGTTGCCATCCAACAACACCCGGATGATGTTCATGTCATCATTCAACTTCTGCACCTGTGCCTCGTAATCTTCCACACGGTCTTTCAGGGAATTGATATCTCTTTCCAAATCGGTTGTGTCACATGCCGCAAATCCGCACACCAACAAACCGAACAATAATGATTTATACAGTTTCATAAGCTTACAGTTTTAATTATTCTGTCACGGTGACCGTCAAAGACTTTACCAAGCGATAGCCGGCTTTGTCATAAATCTCAAAATAGAGGGTATAATCTCCTGCTGCCACTCCAGAAGGAAGCTGAATAGTCAGTGTGTGATCCTCTGCCAGTTGGACATTCAACGGAGTAGGACTTATCACCACGGTTTCCACATTCGTCAAAGTAGCCGTAAGCGTCAAAAGCGGTGCAGCACTGCTCAGCGTATAAGGGCCTTCCGGGAAGGTCATATCCAATCCTCCCAACCATGCGACTTCTATATATTCATCTGAACCGTAAGGTTTGAACTGCAAAACATTGCTATTGTCTTCTTTTACTTTTACCTCTTCAAAGATGCTCGGATTTATAGTCCCGATTTCCGCCACATTATAATTTCCAGGCACTCTCTGTACCTCACCATCTCCAATCTGGTAACACCAGTAGCCTTCTTCATCAATCGACATTTTAGGGGTTGAACCCAGCTGTCCGTCTACAGGCAGCGCACTTCCCAGTTCGGTATCCTCACCTTTATAACTGAAAATCCACTTTCCTTCCTCGTTGATGGTTACCACCGGAAGGTCTTCTTCAGGCATTCCACTGTACACCGTCCAGGAAGTACCGTCACTAAGCTGCAAGGTATAGTTTCCCTTTTCATCCTGCGTATAGCTGGTAAAGAGAATCTTGCCGGCAGTCAGGTTATAAAACGTACTGATGTGGCTATTCAGTTTGTCAAATTCCACCTGCAACGCATCCAGCCGCGCAGACAAGGCATTGATATCCTCACGAATCTCGTCCCGGTCGTCACACGCCGTGAATGTCGCCAAGGAGAATATGCTTACAAATAATAAGATATATCTTTTCATAATCGTTCATTTTTATCGTTGAGCACCATAAGACTGATAAGAAGCTGCAGGAACAAACACTCCCGTAGCCGTATTAAACGAATTGGCATCATTCACGTCGAAGATATCACTTTTTTGGAAATCTGCCGCCCCATTCGGGATTCCAGAAGGACAAGTAATCCCTGCCCCTGAATCAGTGAAGCAAACCTTAAAGGTCTTTCCACCTGTACCCGTATATCCAATATTATTTTCACCCTTTGCCTTCGACTCGTCCGGCATATTGATACGATATCTGATAAACATGGAATTCGCATCCATTTCCGTATTCCAGAATATATTGTTACGGATGTCTATTTCGTTTATTTGATTCGCATAAATCATGGCCGTCGTGGTCGACTCCAGTCCCACAATCGTATTATTATTGAATACCAATGAATTGAGGGTACGACTCTGGGCATTCAACAGTTTAAAGTTCAACGCCATTCCTTCCGTTTTGGGCACACTTCTGTAGACAATGTTATTTTCAAACTCAAAAGTGCCACAATCCATATTATTTACCAGATTCAGCGCCTGGCCGTTGGTATCACCAATATTAAAATCGCAAGACACCACGGAGAATCTTTCCAGGCTGCCATTATCCGCCGCATTCGGCATGGCAAATCCTGAGCCTGCTTTCAATCCTTCCACCTTACAGTTGTTCAAGATGACATTTGCTGGAGTTCCCGGCTGAATACGTAACGGATAAGAGGACGAAGCCGTATATTTCATATCCACGTTCTGGCAAATGAAGATTTTATTCAGGTAAATCTGATTCTTCACCGTCAATGTAGCGTGCTTGTCACCGCTATACGGCAGGATTACCAAATAATCCACCTTATTCTCTTTATTCAGACTATATGTGAACTCCACATTGTCCGCATTGACAAAATACACTCCGCTTTCTGTAATATCCGTATTCTCGGTCACAATTTTTATGGCCTGTTCATCCGTAATGCCCAAAGACTCCTTGGAGAACGCATATCCATTCACCTCCATCTCCGCTCCATCCATGAACTGTGCATAATTGCTGTCGTACACCTTAGGAAGCTGCACTTTTATCTTATCCACTGCCCAGAAGGCTCCCTTGTGGGCACGGATAGAAATTTCAGAAGTATTATCTGCAGTCACTCTTGATGAAGCAGCAGTCTGGGCAGGAGCATAAACCACCAGCTGGTAGTTATATCCATTTTCATCGGCGGCCCCCAGCTTTTCTAGTTCTGCTCTCCAGCCATACGGATAGACCGGAGCCAACGGTTCGCCCTCTCCCTCTATCTTTACCTTAAAAGTCTTGCTTTCTCCTGACTGAAAATTAAAATAGCCATCTGCACCTTGCCCCGTTTTATCAATGACACACGTCAACTGGGCCACAATAGGCAACTCATAGGTTCCTCCCTCGTTTGCCAGCACCACTACGAATTTATCTCCTGTCACAGTGGCCGACTCAAAAATCTGGTCTCCCATGCTTCCTTCACCCAGATTACCTCCTTCAACCGGAGTCCAAGCACCGTCCGAGCCAAAGCGTACCTGCCAGACTCCATTTTCCAGTCTGAATTCAGGAATACCATCTCCATTGGCCCCGTCTTCTCCCTTGGCCTTTACGCCAGTAGAAATGCCGTTGACTACCCAATACCCATTTTCATCAACCGAGATAGAGGGCGTTTGCACAGTACCCGGAGCTCCCGCAGTCAATGTCAAGACGGTTCCATCACTCAACGTAATCACATATTGCCCCTCATTTTCTGTCACACTACTAATGGTCTTCTGCTGAGGGTCGAGCACATAGGCCATCACCTCCACATTGTCATTCAGGATTTTCACCTGCTCTTCCATCAGGGTCACACGATCTTTCAAGTCGTTCACATCATCTTTCAGGTCGTCTACCTTACACCCTGTAACCGAAAACGTCATCAGAGCAAGCAGAATATATGACTTTATGTATTTCATAAGCTTAAAATTTAGAAGTTACTCAATTACATTTACAACGACCTCATACAAACTCGACTTTTCGTGCTTATAGTTGGTGTTGGTTATCAGGAAGGTAGCCTTATAAGTCCCTACCTTATTATACGTATAGGTATAAGTAGGCACATCCTGTGAAAGATTCTTGATGCTTTCCCCCTGGTCCGGTTCGCAAGCCAGGATATCAATCGGATCGGATACCAGCCAAGCCGTTTTCCAAGACTTGTCGCTGGCCGTACTGTGAATAAAGAAACTTCCATTGGCTACACTCGACATATTCCACAGTCCCGGCACGTTCGCCGTAACCGTACCATACGCCAAATCATCAGGCAGATAAGTGGACACATTGGTCCAATCGTTTCCGTTAGGATTTGTGTCAGTCTTGATGGATTGCGCATAAAGATTATTGTGATTGAAATTCAATGCGGTAAACATGAAATTGCCTGCATATTGCACAGTCGCCGTATCGTTCCGCAACAAATTCTCGATGCACATGGAATCAAAATAATACTTTGGCTGATTGGTAGCTATTCCCCCGTTTTCCGACGGATTCTTCTTTTTATCAGCATTATAAGCCACTGCCAGCACCAGGTTCTTCCCGATAAAGCTGGTCACATCCAATTCCACACTCTTCGCATCCACCACGTTCAAAGGAAGACTCTTATAAAACGTATGATCCTTGACTGGCACCCATTTGCCCCCGTAATAAAAGTCGTCCACCAACGCCGAATCGGCCTCAAAATCGGTTTTCGACAACCCTGGAAATCCCTCCAGACCGGCCGCCTCATCGGCTACGGCATAAAAGACATCAATTGTGTTATTGTCGCGGTCTCCGTCGTAAGATGTACCTTCCTGATAGATATTAAATTTCAGTTTGGACGAAACGACGTCGGAAGCCACCGACTCATAACGGTCACGATAAGCATACTGGTGTCCCAGTTCTCCACTGTAGAAGGTCACAAAATCCGGATTTCCAGCTATATTAAACTCCACCGGGTTTCCTTTCCGGACAGTCACCACTTGTCCTTGAATCGTCACATTCTCATCCGGCGTCACGCTGACACTTACATCCTCCAGCCCCTTGGTCATATCTTCATTACAAGAAGCCAAGGCCAGTGCCGAAAGCAATAGGGTATATAATTTATATGTTTTCATTAATCTGTATTTTAGCGTTAGTCAACAACCCTTACCATCCCGGATTATTTTTGGTAATCGCCTTGTTTACGGCCAATTCCGCATCAGGTATCGGGAAATAGTTATAAGTACTGGAAATATTGAAATAAGTGTACACATTGGTCGGTCCCATGTTCCATTCACCTCCCGCACGAGCCGCATTGTACAAGGCATTCATATTCCCCACGTAATCTCCCCAACGAATCAAATCGAAGCGACGGGTATATTCAAAGCAAAGTTCACGTGCTCTTTCATCCTTTATCATCTGACGGAATGTTTCCTGGTTCAACGAACCTTCCGCCACTTCCTTAGCTCCAGCACGTTTTCTCACCTGATTCAAATAAGAATAAGCATTGGCAGGTCCGTGCAATTCATTCTCCGCTTCGGCAATCATCAACAAGACATCCGAATAACGAAGAATCGGGAAATTGATGGCCGTACTGTTCTTGTCTTTCTTGTCGGCTTCATACTCCCGGCGATATTTGGCACATGCACGTGCGATATTGGTAGTAAACACTCCATTGTAATCGTAGTCTCCTTTCTTGGGCTCGTCCGTATTCTTCTCCCATGTAGTATTTCCATAAGAATATGAGCGGTTATTGTCATGTACCAGGAAGGCATCTCTCATTCCTTGCTCATAAAACTTACGACCGGTAACTCCTGTATTCTTACCACCTTTCTCCACATAGGCAAACGGGGCAATATTCCACAAGAAACGCTCATCTTTCAATTTCACCTCATTCACCGCCTTGGCTGCCTCCTTGTCGGTGGCATTGTTGAAGTTCACTTCCAAAGACATCAAGTTCGCGTCGCTCGGCTGTTCGATGCAGTAAAGCCGGTACAGCTTCGGAGTGGCAAACATAAACTCGTAGGCATAACCCGGGTCGGAAGCACCTACTATGTTAGAGTAAGAAGACAGGTCCGGTCCAGCCAGACCGATGATATTTCCAATACGTCCTTCCGCCTTGACATCGGTTGTATTGTTTCCGGAGAATTCAACCTCCCAGATACTTTCGTTGGCCGTAGAGTTATAACGGTCGGCACACAAGTCGATGAAGAAATCCCAATAATCATCGGCCAGACTATGTCCTTCTCCCTCTACCAGCTTGGCATATTTCAATGCCTCTTCATAATAAGTGGTCTTTTCGGCCTCCGTTGCCGCACGGTTGTCTCTATGATACTCTCCTGCACGGAACAGATACACACGTGCCAGGATACCCCACGCAGCCGATTTGGACACACGGCCCGGCTGGTAGTTCAATTCGCTGGCAGTCAGCAGTCCACCTGTTTCCTTATCGGAAACCTCGGCCATTTCCTTTACGATAAAATCATAAATGGTCTGTTTGTCCGTACGAGGAATGTCCAGTCCTACCACATCCTTGGTCGATTCGGTCTTGAAAGGCACATCCCCCCAACATTCCACCAGATTGAAATAATAGAAGGCACGCAGGAATCTTACTTCCGCAATATATTGTGACTTCAATTTCTCATCCATGTCGGCCACACGGTCAATGTTTTCTAGAAAGATATTGGCACGGTTGATACCTGAATACAAGGTGTACCAGAATCCGGTTACCGCCGCATCACTGACTGTGGCATTGTTGCAGATAAGTCCTCGTGTGGCTGGAGCACGTCCGGAACCTCCGTAATGCGACAGGTCGTCTCCCGCATTCAGATACATATAATCAGCCCCATAAAACGAGGATTGTCCCAGAATGGCATAGACCCCCGTCACATAGGAAGTGGCTTCATCCGAGGTATTGAAATAAGTGTCGATGGTCACCATGTAAGGCTCCTTGTCCAGAAAATTGCAGGATGCCGTCAGTCCTCCCATCATCATTGATATCAATGCATATTTTATAGCTTTCATAATTGCTTCTCTAAATTAATCCATTAAATGCGTTATCAGAATCCCAGGTTTACACCAAAGCTAAGAGAATAAGATCTCGGGTAGGAAGAAAAGTCCAACCCCGGAGTCAGAGCACTGTTGCGGACGGATACTTCCGGATCATAGCCGGAATAGCTGGTCCATGTCCACAAGTTCTGTGCGGCCACATACAGACGCACATTGCTCAACCCCCACTTGGCCACTTTTGCTTTCGGGAAGGTATAGCCCAAAGTCAATGTTTTCAAACGGAGGAACGAACCGTCTTCCACGATTCGGGATGAAATCACCCTGTTGGAACTTGAAGTGGTTGCTGCCGGAATATCACTGTCCGGGTTTTCCGGTGTCCAGCGGTCTGCATAACTTGCATACTGGTTCAATTCCCGGGCCTTATTATTGGAACTTTCAAAGAACAAACGGTTCGCATTCAAGATGTCGTTGCCATACGACCATTGGAAAAAGATGCTCAAATCGAATCCCTTATACGTAAAGTTATTGGTGAAACCACCTGTATGAATAGGCAATCCGCGACCAATGATGGTACGGTCATTCGAATCAATAATACCGTCGCCGTTCAGGTCCTTATACTTAGGCATACCCGGCTGCGTATTATTTTCCGTAGAGAAATGAGGTACCCCGTTCTTCAACGTGTAAGTCTCACCCGATTTGTTGAAGTCATCGTATTTATAAGTTCCTTCATAGACATATCCGTACATCATACCCATCGGCAAACCGACTTTCGCAATGTAACTGGTCTGCGAGTTGTAATCCTGGTCGAAGGTAGCCGCTGTCAAAAGGCTGTTCTGTCCTTCCGACAAAGCCAAGACTTCGTTCTTATTGAAAGCGATGTTGAAATCCGTCGTCCAGGTAAAGTTCTTGGTCTGGATATTTTTGGTACTTAAGCTCAATTCCAATCCGTCATTTCTCACCTTACCGATGTTCTTCGTCGCACTGTAGAAGCCCGAAGACAAAGGAACCGACGCATCCAGCAGCAAGTCACGGGTCGTCTTCCGGTAAATATCGGCCGTGAAACTAATCCGTTCTCTGAAGAGACTCAAATCCAATCCCACGTTCCACTGTTCGGTAGTTTCCCATTTCAGGTTGTTGTTTCCGATAGACGTAGGAACCGTACCCACCGTCGTATTGTCGCCATTTATCGGATAGACTCCACTCGGAATACTACCATTGGAAATATAGTCACCCACCTTCGACTTCAAAGCCTGCATCAAGGCATAATATTCATACTCATCAATACGGTTATTACCCGTCAATCCCCAGCTGGCACGCAGCTTACCGGAATCCAACACCCTTGACAAGGGTTTCATAAACTCTTCCTCCATAAAGTTCCAGGCCAAAGAACCGGAAGGGAAATACCCGTAGCGGTTTTTCTTGCTGAACTTCGACGAACCATCGGCACGGAAAGAAACAGTGGCATAATATTTTGACTTGTAATTATAATTCAGACGAGCCAGATAAGACATCATAGACCATGAGCTCTTCAGCGAATTGGTCGTGTTGGCCTGTCCTTCATACATACCGGCCATACCCAAAGATTCATTCGGGATATGAGTGGTACGGAAAGAATAATATTCATAATCCGAATTCTGGAACGTGATACCTACCAAGGCATTGAAGAAATGTTTTTTCTTAATGTTAGTCTGGTAAGTCAATGTATTTTCATTCAGCCAGGTGAGACGTTCATTCCGGACTACCTGCGCATTCACCTTATCGGTAGAAGTAGGACCTCCGTAACGGGTCTTCGAGTTGTTGAACTGGTCGTTCTTACGCGCATCGTAGGTATAACCGCCCGAAATTTTCAGCTTCAATCCTTTTATAATGTCGTATGCCACATAACCGTTAATCTGCAGATTGTTGATATAGTTCTTTCGGTATTCGTTTTTCAAGGAAAGAATCGGATTGAAACGATAGTCGTTACTGTTGTCCACCGCATCATCCATCACATTGTCCATCAAGGAACTGAGCGGTTTGTTCGGATAAGTCACCGGACGATATCCCCATACACTATAAAAAAGGTTGTTCATACCGCTGTAAGAGTTCTCAGAAGGAGTGGAACCCGTCTGAATGCTCCGGGAATAGTTTGTGGTCAAACTGATGTCCAGCTTATCCCGCTTGATTACCGTATTGGCACGCATCTGGAAACGTTCGTACCCAGTATTCAACAATACACCCTGCTGATTGTAATAAGAAGTAGAGGCATTGTAGCGCACACCTTCCGTACCTCCCGTCAGACGAAGGCTATGATTGTGTTGGAAAGCCGTACGGAATATCTCGTCCTGCCAGTCATACTGGTCGATATTGCGGTAATCGTCCAACGTCCATTGCTTGCCGTTGTATTCCATCAAATAACCGCCCGTTGCAGAGCTGGCCTGCACGGGATACATCTCTGCCTGCAGTTTCACAAACTCATAGGCATCCATCATCGGAATCTTACGCGTCACATTATGCATGGTCACACTGCCATCGTATGTAATCTGCGGTTTTCCAATCTTACCTTTCTTCGTGGTAATGATGACTACTCCGTTCGCACCACGGGCACCGTAAATAGCCGTAGCCGACGCATCTTTCAAAATATCCAACGATTCAATATCCGAAGGGTTGATGGTGTTCGCCATCGCCGCATCTTCTACCGGAAAACCATCGATGACGTACAACGGAGAGTTGTCCTGTGTCAAAGAGTTGTTACCACGAATCACAATGTTCATGGTTCCACCCGGAGTACCTTCACTGGACGATACGTTCACACCAGCCACTCGACCTCCCAACGTCTGGTCGAAGGAGCCTACCGGCGTATTCAACAGGTCATTCATATCCGCCTTGGCCACGGACCCGGTCAGGTCTTTTTTCTTCACTTCCTGATAACCTACCACTACCACTTCGTCAAGTACCTTGGTATCTTCCTCCAGTACAATGGACATCGGCTTAGAAACATCTACCGGAAGTTCTTTTGTGGCATAACCAATAAAAGACACAATAATGACAGCGTTCTTATCCGGCACTCCCAATGAGAACTTTCCATCGATATCAGTAATAGTTCCCTGGGTAGTTCCTTTCAACTGGATACTGGCACCTATGACGCTTTCACCTGTCTGATCGACTACAGTACCCCTCACGAGTACCTGGGCCATAGCCACAGTTACAGAGAATAAGACGAACAGTATCATGCTCATTCCTCTTCTCCATAGAATAGTTCGGAATTCGGTTTGCATACAATGAATTTAGATTAAATTTAGATTTTAAAGTTTTCTGTGACAAATGTACCTTTTTATTGTATAGAGAATGGCTAAAATAGTTCATTTAAGTGGATAAAAATATTCAACACTCCAGAAATTACGAATAAGCAAATATGTAACCATCTAATTATCAATAGAATATAAATCCACACATGACAAAGAACATCTTTTATGAAAAACGCACTTGCGTTCCTTCCAAAACGTACTTACGCTTCAACTAAAACGCCCTTACGTTTTGGACAAAACGTAAAGGCGTTTCAATAAAAACGTCAAAGCGTTTTCCTTCAAACGCACTTGCGTTTTTTTAGAGGTTACAAAAAGCTACAAAATCACCTTTTTTTCCTCTTTATAAAGAGGAAATCTTCGTACAGCACTGTTTTTCTGTTTCTATAATTTGCAGAGTTCTTAAAATAGCCCTATCTTCGCACGATAAAACGTGCAACTTTGTTATGACCCGAATGAACAGAATAAAGAAACTCAAAAAAATCCGACTCCATCACGAAGGAACTCACATTCTGATTACCGGTGCAATCTTGTTACTCCTCATAAATACCGCTTTGTATTGGGGAATCGAGTGCAAGATACCCTTCTATATAGTAGCTGTCGCAAGCCTCATCGTCTACGGACTGATGGTCAATTTCTTCCGTTGCCCGATACGCCTGTTCAAGGGTGATACGGAAAAAATGGTAGTCGCACCGGCCGACGGACGCGTGGTTGTCATTGAGGAAGTGGATGAATATGAATATTTCCATGACCGCCGCCTGATGATTTCCATCTTTATGGACATCACCAACGTACATGCCAACTGGTATCCGGTAGATGGAGTGGTGAAACATGTGGACCACCATAACGGACGCTTCATGAAAGCCTGGCTGCCGAAAGCCAGCACGGAAAACGAACGTTCGATGGTTGTCATCGATACGCCGGAAGGCCATACCGTCATGGCCCGTCAGATTGCGGGTGCCGTGGCCCGACGTATTGTAACATACGCCGTACCGGGAGAAGACTGCTACATTGACGAGCACATGGGATTCATCAAGTTCGGGTCGCGGGTGGATGTGTATCTGCCATTGGGCACAGAAGTCTGTGTCACGATGGGACAGAAAACGACCGGCAATGAAACGGTGATTGCCCGCCTGCCCTAATCTAGAAGAAAACAATATATACCTTATTTATATATAGCATCATGGCTCACGCGATTATCCGGAATATCCCCAACACGATTACCAGCTGTAATCTGTTTTGTGGATGCATAGCCTGTTACATGGCTTTTCATAGCAAATACGAATGGGCACTGCTTTTCATCGTACTGGGAGCGGTGTTCGATTTCTTCGACGGGATGACAGCCCGCTTGCTGCATGTGTCCTCTCCCATCGGGAAAGAGCTGGATTCGCTGGCCGATGACATTACCTTCGGACTGGCCCCGGCTGCTATTGCTTTCTCTCTGTTCAAAGAGGTGCATTACCCGGATTTTCTCCTTCCGTTGTCGGACATCATGCCCTATACGGCTTTCCTGATTGCCGTATTCTCGGCGCTCCGACTGGCCAAATTCAACCTGGACGAACGTCAGACAAGTTCGTTTATCGGCATGCCGACCCCTGCCAACGCCTTGTTCTGGGGCTCACTGACGGTAGGAGCACACAACTTCCTGATTTCCGACAGCTTCAATGCTTTCTACCTCTTCATCCTGGTACTTGTCATGTCATTGTTGCTGGTAGCCGAACTGCCCATGTTCTCCCTGAAGTTTAAAGATCTGTCGTGGGGACACAACAAGATAAGCTATATCTTCCTGATTGTCAGTATTCCATTGCTGATTATCTTCCAACTGAGCGGATTCGCGGCTGTCATCGTATGGTACATCCTTTTATCCTTACTGACACGCAAAAAATAGACAGGGAAATTGTGGCACGTTTTTTGTTCCTTCTAAATTAAAAACGAAAGAAAATGTTCCATCTTCTAGGCTTTATATTTTTCATCATACTGGTTGTCCTGCTCGTCGGACTCTTCATTCTGTACAGAGTCATCGGCATGATATTCGGATTCAAACGACGCATGAAACGCAACGGCTCTGCCCAACGGACCACTTATTCCTCCGGTTCCAGTCAGCCACAGGAAGACTCCTTCGATACTTATTCCAACGAAGGAAATGCCTCCGCACGCCGACGGAAAAAGATTTTCGACAAAGAAGAAGGAGAATACGTGGATTTTGAAGAAATCAAATAAAACTTTTCATCTTCTCTTCCGGAAGAAGTCTTTCATCAATCCGGCGCACTCGTCGGACAACACCCCTTTTACAACTACCGTCTTAGGGTGCAAGGCCTGCGGCGCATACCGCTGGTAACCTCTTTTCTCATCTTCTGCCCCGAACACGAGACGTCCTACCTGCGCCCAGGCTATCGCTCCTGCACACATCACGCAGGGTTCCACCGTGACATACAACGTACAATCATTCAGGTATTTCGCTCCCAACGCATTGGCCGCCGCCGTCACCGCCTGCATCTCCGCATGGGCCGTCACATCGTGCAAGGTTTCGGTCAGGTTATGCGCACGCGCAATGATGCGGTCCCGGCAGACCACTACGGCACCCACGGGTACTTCTCCCCTGTCTGCGGCCCGTGCAGCCTCAGCCAGCGCTTGTTTCATGTAAAAAGAATCGTCTGCCATCGGTTTATCTGCGCATGTCATGTTCCTTGAAAAGCGTGGGATAATCGTCTTCCATGTTCTGATGGATAAAAGACAAGACCGTCTCGCGAAGCCAGCGTGCCTTGTTGGTTATCTGATATTTTTCCAGATAACGATCCACAATCCGCACCTCTTCTTCGCTCATCAGACAAACCATCCGCTGGCGACGGGGAGGATTGCTGACTGGTACTTTCTTTCTTTTTTTCCCGCTATTTACCATTTGTCCTGCAAAATTAGCGTATTCCGTTAAAATTGAAGCATAAAAATGCGTATTTTTGCAAAAAAGCGGAAAATGGCACTACATAATGAACTGGGAAAAGAAGGAGAAGCTGCCGCAGTGGCTTATCTGGCTGAAAAAGGATATGAAATCAGGCACCGGGACTGGCATTCCGGACACCGCGACCTGGACATCGTGGCGCAAAAAGACGGCACCTTGGTCATTGTGGAAGTGAAAACCAGAAGAGATGACCGTTTCGGGCAGCCGGAAGAAGCCGTAGACAACCGGAAAATACGGAGTATCGTGGCTTCCGCCGATGCGTATGTCCGGAAATTCGCCATCGACCTTCCCGTCCGCTTCGACCTCATTACTGTGGTGGGGATGCAGCCTCCTTTCCGGATAGAACACATCGAAGAGGCTTTCTTCCCGCCTGTATGGAACTAATTAATGCATAAAGACTCATGAAATATCCCAAACCTATCGTACTGGCAGAAACGACTTCTACCAACTCTTACTTAGCGGACCTTTGCAATGCGCAACCGTGTCCGGAACTGACCAGTGTATATTCTTCTTTCCAATCGGCTGGACGCGGACAGCGGGGCAACAGCTGGGAGTCGGAAGCAGGCAAGAACCTGCTTTTCAGTTTTGTGCTGTATCCGGACTTTCTGGAAGCACACCGCCAGTTCTATCTGTCACAAGTCACTGCCCTGGCCCTGCATGACGTACTGTCCAGCTATACGGAAGGCATCTCCATCAAATGGCCCAACGACATCTACTGGAAAGACAAAAAGATTTGCGGCACGCTGATTGAAAACGACCTGACCGGCATCCACATCAGTCGTTCCATCTCGGGCACCGGAGTCAACCTGAACCAGGAACGCTTCTACAGCGACGCCCCCAACCCGGTCTCCTTGTGCCAGATTACGGGCAACCGGTATGACGTACGTGAGATTCTGGAGCAAATCATGGACAAGGCCGCCGACTATTACCAGCGGCTGAAGGAAGGACAGACCGACCTGCTGGAAACACGTTACAAGGAAGCCCTCTACCGCAAAGAGGGATTGCATCCGTTCCAAGACAAAGACGGACAGTTCCAGGCACGCATCGTGGATATCGAACCCAACGGACGCCTGATACTGGAAGATGCACAAGGACAACAAAGAGGCTATTTATTCAAGGAAGTGGAGTATATTTTATGAAGACGACCGACAGACAAATTCTGCACATCGCCCTGCCATCCATCGTATCCAACATCACCGTCCCGTTGCTGGGACTGATTGACGTCACCATTGTAGGCCACCTGGGAGCGGCTTCCTACATCGGAGCCATCGCTGTGGGAGGCATGCTGTTCAATATGATTTACTGGCTCTTCGGTTTTCTCCGCATGGGAACGGGAGGACTCACCGCCCAAGCCTACGGCCGGCACGACTTGCAGGAATCTACCCGAATCCTGCTCCGCTCACTGAGCATCAGCCTGCTGCTGGCTCTTGCCCTGCTGATATTGCAAATTCCGATTCGCAGCCTGGCTTTCACCTTCATGGACACCAGTGAGGAGGTGGAAAAATTGGCCACGCTCTATTTCCATATCTGCATCTGGGGAGCTCCAGCCACACTGGGACTCTACGGATTCAACGGCTGGTACATCGGTATGCAGAACTCCCGCTTTCCGATGTTCATCGCCATCACTCAAAACATTGTCAACATTACTGCCAGCCTGTTTTTCGTCTTCTCCCTCGGCATGAAAGTGGAAGGAGTGGCATTTGGCACCCTTGTGGCACAATATGCAGGAGTGGGAATGGCCTGTCTGCTCTGGCTCGTCTACTACCGCCCCCTGCGGAAGTACCTGCACCAGAAAGCTTTGTTCGACCGGAATGAAATGAAACGTTTTTTCCAAGTGAACCGGGACATCTTCTTCCGTACGCTCTGCCTGATTGCCGTAACCGTTTTTTTCACCTCTACGGGAGCTGCATACGGCGACGTAGTACTGGCCGTCAATGCCTTACTCATGCAACTGTTCACTTTGTTTTCGTATTTCATGGACGGATTTGCCTACGCGGGAGAAGCACTGACCGGGAAATACATCGGGGCCCGGAACCACAAGGCGCTGACGCTAACCGTAAAACATCTTTTCAAGTGGGGCATCTCTCTTTCCCTGCTGTTTACCCTGCTCTACGGGCTGGGAGGAAAAGGATTTCTAAGTCTGCTAACTGATGACGCTTCCGTCATTGCCGCATCCGGAGAATATATTTATTGGGTGCTGGCCATTCCACTGGCCGGCTTTTCCGCCTTCCTGCTCGATGGCATTTGTATCGGAGCTACAGCTACCCGCCTCATGCTACGTGCCATGCTGGTTGCCTCAGCCAGTTTTTTCCTCTTATATTATGGGCTGCACGACACACTGGGAAACCATGCCCTCTGGATGGCTTTCATTGTCTACCTGTTCTTGAGAGGATGTGTACAGGCCTTCTTCTGCCTAAAAGCGCCCTTGCTTAAACCCTAAGCCAGCTTACCATCCCATCCAGTTACGGCATAACCACCAAGCGATTACCACGAGAAAATAAATCCATATAAATATCGGACGATGAATGTGCATGTAGAGGGAAGGACGCTTTATGCGTATACCTTCGGCATACAATAGAATGAATAAAATGGGAATGGACACTACTAGCAACGCATTATATCCCCATGCGGCTGGCACATCGCCATGCAACAACGCATGAATAGCCCGTTGAGAACCACATCCCGGGCATTTCCAGCCCGTCCACATCAGAAAAGGACATTTCGGGAAAAGAGGAGATGACAGCGGATTCATTGTGTAATATACCCAACCACCCGCCATCAACCCTCCTACTATCCCCAAATATTTCCAGATTCTACGCATCAACCTACCATCGAAGCAAATGTCATCCCATAAAAGATGGCATACAAGATAATGCCAACGATTCCCAAAGCAAAACCAATCTTAGTCCATTTTCCGGCATTCAAACTGGCCTGCAGCGCAGCGTCATAATTACCTGCCGCATACAATGAACTCACTCTACTGGCAAACACAATACCCGCTATGCCAAACGGCAAGCAACAAAACACGGTTACAAGGATGGATTCCACCAACCAAGTTTTCGGACATACTTGTTCATTCATAATTTATCTAATTAATATAAAGATTTCTGACCCATAAAAAAGAATATTCCTAACAAAAGGAAGTATAACAGAATGCAGGCAAATCCCACAAAGAATCCCCACAAAGTCCATTTTTTCGCGGTATGCGCATGCCGCAACGCATCGTCATAACGACCGGAGGCAAAAGCAGAATCCACCTTTGCCGCATACACAATACCTATAACTCCCAATGGAAGACAACAAAGACAAGTGACCAGAATAGATTCTACCAACCACGATTTAGGAGGCACAACAGGCAAGTCTGTAGAAGTATCGGGAGGAGGTGGGGGTAACTGCTCCAGTAATTCTTTTAACTCTTCCAACTCTGAAGCCTTTTGCCAGCCGGCCATACCCGCACGCCAAACCAAGGTATCCTTGGATAGTCCATTCTGACACAATTCATCCAAAGAGAACGGCCCCTTTTGCAATCCACCAACCAATAAATAATAATTCATGTGCATAGATTTATCAGTTAACTCTACAAATATACGCAAAAGAATAGAACTGTTTTGAATATTTGTAAAAATAATAAAGCCATACGTACACATTTTTTTAGACAGAAGTCCAATATGGCCAAATATTCCTACCTTTGCTACAAACTAATAAAACAACTACGATTATGGCAAAATTCAAACGCATCCTGTTAAAACTCAGCGGCGAAAGTCTGATGGGAGAGAAAAAATACGGTATTGACGAAAAACGCTTGGGCGAATATGCACAGCAGATCAAGGAAATCCATGACATGGGGGTACAGATTGGTATCGTCATCGGTGGTGGTAACATTTTCCGCGGATTGTCGGGAGCCGGAAAAGGCTTCGACCGTGTGAAAGGCGACCAGATGGGTATGCTGGCCACCGTAATCAACAGTCTGGGATTGAGTTCTGCACTGGTGGCTGCCGGCGTAAAAGCCCGTGTACTGACCGCTATCCGCATGGAACCTATCGGTGAATTCTATACGAAATGGAAAGCCATTGAAGCCATGGAAAATGGAGAAGTAGTCATCATGTCGGCAGGTACCGGAAATCCGTTCTTTACCACAGACACCGGCTCTTCACTGCGAGGCATTGAAATTGAAGCAGACGTGATGCTGAAGGGTACCCGCGTGGACGGTATCTATACGGCCGACCCGGAAAAAGACCCGACAGCCACGAAGTTCGACGACATTACGTACGATGAAGTGCTGTCACGCGGGCTGAAAGTAATGGACCTGACGGCTACCTGCATGTGCAAGGAAAACAACCTGCCGATTATTGTATTCGACATGGATACCGTAGGCAATCTGAAGAAAGTGATGTCGGGCGAAAACATCGGCACACTGGTACACAACTGATTCTCAAACCCTTTTCTATAAAATGACGGCAAGGTGCGGCCTACGACTGCTCCTTGCCGTTTTTATTTATTCACCCGCCAGCTCATAACGGTGGAATTCTGCATTCTTCATCAAGGGAATCGTGCGAAGGTCGTCCAACGCCACTCCCCTCATTCGGGCCTCCAGGCAGCGGTTGATTTGCCCGTGCGCCACGACCAACACCCGCTGGCCGTCATAATGCTGCCACAGATACTCCAGGAAAGTTCCCGCACGGTCGTACAACATCTGAGGGGTCTCTACCCCGGCAGGCGGATGACTCAAATCCACACTCCCCACCGTCAGTCCGGTCCACGGTCCCCAGTCTATTTCCCGCAACAAAGTCGTCTGCTGCCACGGCAGATGCCGGTCGCCCACGGCCAGCCGTACCGTATCCACCACCCGCTGCAAGTCGCTGCTCACCACGGCATCCAACGGAATCTCACGCAAGGCCTGCCCCAGTTCCACGGCCTGCTGCTTGCCTTCTTCCGTCAATGTACCGGGTAAATGCCCCTGAAAAATCCGACTCAAATTCTCTTCCGTCTGTCCGTGACGGGCCAAATAAACTGTAATCATAAACCGTGCTGCTATTAAATTGACAAACAAAGATAAGAAGTTTCCGGCAAGTTTCGGGCCAGACAGACACAAACTTATGTTCCGAAGTATTGCAAGAGAATAAAAAATAGCTTATTTTTGTTCACATAAATACTTATCAGAGAATATAAAACCTATAAATGTAAGAAATATATGGCAGATTCTAAAACAATTATCAGCGAAGCTGAAGAGAAAATGGATATGGCAATCATGTACCTGGAAGACGCGCTGGCCCACATCCGTGCCGGGAAAGCCGACGTACGTCTGCTGGACGGTATCCGCGTAGACTCTTACGGAAGCATGGTGCCCATCAACAACGTAGCCGCAGTGACTACTCCCGACGCGCGCAGCATTGCCATCAAGCCGTGGGACAAGAGCATGTTCCGCATCATTGAAAAGGCAATTATCGACTCTGAACTGGGTATCATGCCGGAAAACAACGGTGAAATCATCCGTCTGGGTATTCCACCATTGACTGAGGAACGCCGTAAACAGCTGAGCAAGCAGTGCAAAGGCGAAGGAGAAACTGCCAAGGTAAGCATCCGCAACGCACGCCGCGATGCCATTGACGCCCTGAAAAAGGCCGTAAAAGACGGTATGCCGGAAGACGAACAGAAAAACGCTGAAGCCAAATTGCAGAAAGTACACGACAAGTACATCAAGCAGATTGACGAGATGCTGGCTGCCAAGGACAAAGAAATCATGACAGTATAAATTTTATTCATCCCCATACGAGGAGAGAGGGAACCGTCAGGATTTCTTCCCTCCTCTTTTTTTAAATTTGCATCTATTGGAAAAAGGTCTGGTCATTAAAAATACAGGAAGCTGGTATCTGGTCAAAACCGACGAGGGAAAGCTGATTGAATGTAAGATAAAAGGAAATTTCCGCCTGAAAGGAATACGCAGCACAAACCCTATCGCCGTGGGCGACCGGGTACAAATCAATGTCAATGCGGAAGGAACCGCATTCATTACCGAAATTGAAGACCGGAAAAACTACATTATCCGCCGTTCTTCCAACCTGTCCAAACAATCACACATCATCGCAGCCAATCTGGACCAGTGCATGCTGGTGGTCACGGTGAACTATCCGGAAACTTCCACCATATTCATCGACCGTTTCCTGGCTTCTGCTGAAGCCTATCGTGTACCGGTCTGTCTGGTATTCAACAAAGTGGACCGCTATACGGAAGAGGAATTGCATTATCTGGAAGGACTGATTCACCTGTACACTCACATCGGATATCCCTGCTACCGGATTTCCGCATTGGAAGGCACCGGAGTAGAGGAAATCAAACAGGCCCTGCAAGGAAAAGTGACCTTGTTCTCCGGCCATTCCGGCGTGGGGAAATCGACCTTGATCAATGCCATCCTGCCGGAACAGAATGTCAAGACCGGCGAAATATCTACCGCACACAACAAAGGCATGCACACCACCACTTTTTCCGAAATGTTTCCCGTGGAAGGCGACGGATACATCATCGACACCCCGGGTATCAAGGGCTTCGGCACCTTCGACATGAAAGACGAGGAAGTGGGTCACTACTTCAAGGAAATCTTCGAATTCTCCGCACACTGCAAATACGGGAACTGCACCCACCGGCACGAACCGGGTTGCGCCGTACGCGAAGCGGTGGAAAACCACTACATCAGCGAGTCGCGGTATGCCTCTTACCTGAACATACTAGAGGACAAAGAGGAAGGGAAATACCGGTCGGCCTATTAACCTATTTCACATCAAACCTTACGAAAAACACACATGGACAAACGCATCAAATGGGGGATTATCGTAGTGATAGGGGCAGGAGTCATTGCCTTAGGGATTCACACGTTTACCCCCGGGAAAAATGAAGAACTGGAAGCTGCTGAAAAGCAAGTGCCTACCGGCAAATCGAAGGCACTCAACGTAAATGCAAAAATACTCAAGCCTCACTTGCTCACCGACCAGCTGTTTGTCAGCGGCAAACTGATGCCGGATGAGGAAGTGGACTTGTCGTTTGAAACTTCCGGAAAAATCACCAGCATTGATTTCACGGAAGGCTCTTTCGTGTCCAAGGGCCAACTGCTGGCCAAAGTGAACGACAGCCAGTTGCAGGCCCAGCTGAAACGGCTGGAGGCCCAGATGCCGCTGGCCGAAGACCGCGTGTTCCGCCAGAATGCCTTGCTGCAACGCGATGCAGTGAGCAAGGAAGCCTACGAACAGGTGAAGACAGAACTGGCTACCCTCAACGCCGACATCGAGAACGTGAAAGCAAACATTGCCATGACGGAACTCCGGGCCCCGTTCGACGGCATCATCGGACTACGGCAGGTCAGTCTGGGAGCCTATGCTTCTCCCACGACGGTCATCGCCAAACTGACGAAAATCACTCCGCTCAAGGTGGAATTTGCCGTGCCGGAACGCTATGCCCGCGAAATCAAGAAAGGTACGAACCTGATTTTCAAGATTGAAGGGCGACTGGAAGCCTTCAACTCGCAGGTCTATGCCACGGAATCACGCATCAACGAAGAAACCCATACGCTGACCGTCCGCGCCCTCTATCCGAACCGCAACGGAGAACTGTTGCCCGGACGCTATGCGGACATCGAACTGAAGCAGAAAGAGATTCAAAATGCCATTGCCATTCCTTCGGAGGCCATCGTCCCGGAAATGGGAAAAAACAAGGTGTTCCTGTACCGCTCGGGAGTGGCCGAACCGGTGGATGTGGAAATCGGCATCCGTACGGAAGCAGAAGTACAGATTCTGAAAGGACTGTCGGCCGGAGACACCATCCTGACCTCCGGAACTTTGCAACTGCGCACCGGCATGCCGGTAATTCTTGACCAAATCGATTAACTTTCTGCCTATGAACATTTCCGAACTCAGCATACGAAGGCCCGTACTGGCCACTGTGCTCACCATCATCATCCTGCTTTTCGGACTGATTGGCTACACCACCCTGGGGGTACGTGAATACCCTTCGGTGGATAATCCCATCATCTCCGTGACCTGCAGTTACCCGGGAGCCAACGCAGAAGTGATTGAGAACCAGATTACGGAACCGCTGGAGCAGAACATCAACGGGATTCCGGGTATCCGTTCTTTGTCGAGTACCAGCCAGCAGGGACAATGCCGCATCACCGTGGAATTCGAACTGTCGGTCGACTTGGAAACGGCAGCCAACGACGTGCGCGACAAGGTGTCGCGTGCCCAGCGCTACCTGCCCCGCGACTGTGACCCTCCTACCGTATCCAAAGCCGACGCCGATGCCAGCCCCATCCTCATGGTGGCCATACAAAGTAATACGCGTTCCCTGCTGGAACTGAGTGAGATTGCCGACCTGACCGTCAAGGAACAGCTGCAAACCATCCCCGATGTGAGCAGCGTCTCCATCTGGGGAGAAAAACGCTATTCCATGCGTCTGTGGCTCGACCCAGTCAAAATGGCCGGCTACAGCATCACTCCGGTAGACGTGAAGAATGCCATCGACAAACAGAACCTGGAACTTCCGTCTGGAAGCATTGAGGGAAATACGGTGGAACTGACCCTGCGCACCATGGGACAGATGCATACGGCCAAGGAATTCAACAACATCATCCTGAAAGAGCAAAACGGACAAGTGGTGCGCTTCAGTGACATCGGTTATGCGGAACTGGGACCGGCCGACCTGAAGAGCTACATGAAAATGAACGGAGTGCCCATGGTAGGAGTCGTAGTGATTCCGCAACCGGGCGCCAACCACATCGACATTGCCGACGCCGTGTACGAACGCATGGAGCAGATGAAGAAAGACTTGCCCGACGACGTGGAATACACATACGGTTTCGACAACACCCGCTTTATCCGTGCCTCCATTGCGGAAGTGGAAAGTACTGTGTACGAGGCTTTCGCGCTGGTGATTATCATCATCTTCCTTTTCCTGCGCGACTGGCGTGTCACCTTGATTCCCTGTATCGTGATTCCGGTCTCCCTCATCGGAGCCTTCTTCGTGATGTACATTGCCGGATTCTCCATCAACGTACTCACCATGCTGGCCGTCGTCCTGTCGGTGGGACTGGTGGTCGACGATGCCATCGTGATGACCGAAAACATCTATATCCGTATCGAACGAGGCATGAAACCGTTTGAGGCTGGTATCGAGGGAGCTAAAGAAATTTTCTTTGCCGTGATTTCCACCACCATCACCCTGGCCGCCGTATTCATTCCGATTGTCTTCATGGAAGGAACCAGCGGACGCCTCTTCCGCGAATTCAGTTTCGTAGTAGCCGGCTCTGTCATTATCTCGGCTTTCTCGGCCCTGACCTTCACCCCGATGCTGGCTACCAAATTGTTGAAGCACCGGGAAAAGCAGAACTGGTTTTACCGGAAGACAGAGCCTTTCTTCGAAGGCATGAACCGCCTGTATGCCCGCAGCCTTCAGGCCTTTCTGCACAAGCGTATCATCGCCATACCATTCGTTCTGATTACTTTGGCCCTCATCGGTTACTTATGGAACCATATTCCAGCCGAGATGGCCCCACTGGAAGACCGCTCGCAAATCAACATCCGGACCAGTGCGGCCGAAGGGGCCAGCTATGAATACATCCGTGACTATACGGAAGAAATCAACACACTGGTCGACTCCATCGTACCGGATGCGGCTTTTGTCACGGCCCGCGTATCGAGTGGAAGCGGAAACATCCAGGTTACCCTGAAAGACATCAAGGAACGCGACTACACCCAGATGGAAGTAGCCGAGAAAATCTCCAAAGCCATCCGTACGCATACCAAGGCCCGTTCCTTCGTACAACAGCAGTCTTCTTTCGGCGGACGAAGAGCGAGTATGCCGGTGCAATACGTGCTTCAGGCAGTCAGCATCGAAAAACTGCAGGAGATATTGCCGGAGTTTCTGGCTCAGGTATATGACAACCCGACCTTCCAGATGGCCGACGTGGACCTGAAGTTTAGCAGTCCGGAAATGCGTGTCACCATCAACCGCGACAAGGCCGGGACCATGGGGGTGAGCGTGCGCGACATCGGAGAGACCTTGCAATACGGGTTGAGCGGGCAGCGCATGGGCTATTTCTACATGAACGGCAAGCAGTATGAGATTCTCGGACAAATCAACCGTCAGCAACGTAACCAGCCGGCCAACATCAAGTCGATTTATATCCGGAACGACAAGGGAGAGATGATACAGCTGGACAACCTGGTGGAATTTGTGGAAGCCGTGGCACCGCCCAAACTGTATCATTATAACCGTTTCATCTCGGCCACCATTTCTGCGGGACTGGCCGAAGGCAAAACCATCGGCGACGGTCTGGACGAGATGGACAAGATTGCCGACAAGGTACTGGACGATACGTTCCGCACCGCCTTGTCGGGTGACTCCAAGGAATACCGCGAAAGTTCCTCCAGCCTGATGTTCGCCTTTATCCTGGCCCTGATTTTGATTTACCTGATTCTTTCGGCCCAATTTGAAAGTTTCAAGGATCCGCTCATCATCATGCTCACCGTGCCGCTGGCCATCGCCGGTGCCCTGGTCTTCATGTACTTCGGCGACATCACGATGAACATCTTCAGTCAGATTGGTATCATCATGCTGATTGGACTGGTGGCCAAGAACGGTATCCTGATTGTGGAATTTGCCAACCAGAAACAGGAGGCGGGCGAAGACAAGATGCTGGCCATCCGCGATGCGGCCCTCCAGCGTCTGCGCCCTATTCTGATGACCAGTGCCTCTACCATCCTCGGCCTGTTGCCGCTGGCCTTCGCTTCGGGCGAAGGGGCCAACCAGCGCATCGCCATGGGAGTGGCTGTAGTGGGCGGTATGTTGGTTTCTACCTTCCTGACCATGTACATCGTACCGGCCATTTATTCTTATATATCGACTAACCGCGCTAAAAAAGAAAAGAAATGAGAAAACGGTCTATTTACTTTGCACTTTTTTTACTCGGTCTGGGGCTTCCGGCACAGGCCCAGTACACCTATACCTTGCAACAATGCCTGGAAGAAGGATTGGCCAACAACTATTCGCTCCGCATCACCCGCAACAAAGAACAGGTGAGCAAAAACAACGCCACTCTGGGAAATGCGGGATACCTGCCTACGGTAGACCTGACCGCCGGCTATACCGGAAACGCAGACAACAGCAACAGCCAGTCGCGTGAAACGGGAGAAACCACCCAACTCCGCGGCGTGTACGACCAGACCTTGGATGCAGGTATCGACCTGAACTGGACGATTTTCGACGGGTTCAACATCAGCACCACTTACAAGCAGCTGAAGGAACTCGAACGACAGGGAGCCACCAACACCCGGATTGCCATCGAGGATTTCATCGCCACCCTCACGGCGGAATACTATAACTACATCCAACAGGAAATCCGGTTGAAGAATTTCCGCTATGCCGTGTCGCTGTCCCGGGAACGTCTGCGCATCGTGGAAGAACGCTACCACATCGGAAACTTCTCTCGACTGGATTATCAGCAGGCCACGGTAGACTTCAATGCCGACCGGGCGCAGTATATCAAACAACGGGAACTGGTGCATACTTCCCGCATCAACCTGAACGAACTGATGGCCGCCAAAGATATGGACCGTCCGCTCAGCGTGAAAGACTCGGTGATTGACGTCAACGAGAACCTGGATTTCAATGCCTTGTGGGAGGGTACCCTACAGGCCAACTCCAGCTTGCTGCAAGCAGACCAGAATACCGTACTGGCCCAGTTGGATTATAAAAAAGTATTGTCACGCAACTATCCGTATGTACGGTTGAATGCCGGCTACGGCTATACCCTGAATAAATACGATGTCAATGCCACCCGCCAGCGCAGCAACTGGGGATTCAGCGGAGGCATCACCGTGGGATTCAATATCTTTGACGGCAACCGGAAACGTGAGAAACGGAATGCCAGTCTGGCCATCCGCAATGCCCAGCTGGCCCGCGACGAGCTGGAACAGGGACTCCGGGCCGACCTGAGTAACCTGTGGCAAGCCTACCGCAACAACATCCGCTTGCTGAACCTGGAACGCCAGAACCTGATTTCTGCCAAAGAGAACCACGAGATAGCCAAAGAACGCTACCTGCTGGGCGACTTGTCCGGAATCGAAATGCGTGAAGCACAGAAAAGCCTCCTCGATGCGGAAGAACGCATCCTTTCCGCAGAATATGATACGAAGATGTGTGAAATATCCCTGCTGCAACTTAGCGGGAAGGTGACGCAATACCTGAAATAAAATATTTCATAATTTTTTGTATCTTTGCCGCACAATTTACAAATACAATCACCATGGGGCTTTTTATTCGGAAAAGTATAGAGGCTTTGCAGGCTGAAGCCAAGGAAACGGGAAGCGGCACCCTCAAACGGGTATTGGGTCCCGTCAGTCTGGTAGCACTCGGAGTGGGAGTCATTATTGGAGCCGGCCTGTTTTCCATCACCGGAACCGTGGCGGCTTCTTACACCGGTCCGGCCATCACGCTTTCATTCATCATTGCAGCCATCGGATGCTGCTTTGCCGGACTCTGCTATGCGGAGTTTGCGTCAATGATTCCCGTATCGGGAAGTGCCTATACCTATTCATACGCCACCATGGGCGAACTCATCGCCTGGATTATCGGATGGGATTTGGTACTGGAATATACTGTAGCCGCCACCACCGTCAGTATCAGCTGGAGCCGCTATATGACCGTCTTCCTGCAGGGAGCAGGAATTGAACTTCCCCAGGCATTTACGGCCTGTCCGTGGGACGGAGGCATCGTGAACATCCCCGCCATGGTGATTGTGGTACTCATGAGCCTCATTCTGATGCGGGGTACTGCCGGAAGTTCCTTCTTCAACGGACTGATTGTTTTCCTGAAGATTGCGGTGATTCTGATATTCGTGGTACTGGGCTGGCGCTTCATCCAAAGCGACAACTACATACCTTATATTCCGGCTAATACCGGCACACTGGGTGAGTTCGGCATTTCGGGTATTTTCCGAGGAGCTGCCATCGTTTTCTTTGCCTTTTTGGGATTTGACGCAGTGAGTACCGCTGCTCAGGAAACCAAAAATCCGAAACGGGATATGCCTATCGGTATTCTGGTATCCTTGCTGGTATGTACCATCCTGTATATCCTCTTCGCCCATGTCATGACGGGAGTGGCACACTACACCGAATTCAGCGGACAAGTCGGGATTGCGCCGGTGGCCGTAGCCATTGAAAAAATGGGGTACCCCGATGCCCAAGGTATCATCCAACCGGTTTATCCATGGCTGAATAAAGCTATCATCCTGGCCATCCTGTTCGGTTATTGCTCGGTCATCATGGTCACCCTGCTCGGACAAAGCCGTGTTTTCCTGAGCATGAGCCGCGACGGACTGCTTCCCCCGTTCTTTTCCAAAATCAATCCGCGCTTCCGTACACCTGTACACAGCAATGCCTTGTTCATGGTCGTGGTCAGCCTGCTGGCCGGCTTCATCCCGGCACAGATAGCCGGAGAGATGACCAGTATCGGCACGCTGCTGGCCTTCACACTGGTCTGCGCCGCCATACTGGTTGTACGCAAGACCATGCCCCACGTACACCGGGCCTTCAAAACCCCGTTCGTTCCCTTCGTCCCCATCATGGGCATCCTTACCTGCCTGTGCATGATGAGTTTCCTTCCCGCCGATACGTGGATACGACTGGTGTTGTGGATGCTCATCGGTCTGGATGTATATGCCTCCTACGGCATCCATCATAGCAAACTGGAACCCGGACAAAAACATCGGAAAGGGGATATGGTATTAAACCTTACAGGATTGATTTTGTCTATTTTGAGTGTAGTGACCGGATTGTGGCACCAGCAGACCGTAGGATGGGACGAGGACAAGACCCTGCTGACCATCTCTTTTGTGTTTGCCTTTACCCATTGCGCTTACTATATGTGGCGAATCTGGAAACACCCGCACAACCACCAGCACTTGTCGGAGCAACCGACTGAGTCTTAAAAGAAGTTATAAAAAACGGGCAGGAACAGAAAAAACGAATAATAAACCACAAACGACATTTAAAAAAGTTGTTATTTTACAGCGATTTATACTATTATGGATAAAAATATATTATATACTGCCATTCAGGCCGCACTCGCCGCCGGAGCAGAAATCATGTCTGTATATACTGATCCGAATGCGGATTTTGAGATAGAGAAAAAAGCGGATAATTCTCCGCTGACCATCGCCGACCGCAAATCGCATGCCGTCATAGCCCAGGCTTTGGCTTCCACTCCCTATCCCCTGCTGAGCGAAGAAGGGGCCAAAATCGCACCTGAAGAAAGACAGCAATGGAAAGAGCTTTGGATTGTCGACCCGTTGGACGGTACCAAGGAATTCATCAAGCGGAACGGTGAATTTACCGTCAACATTGCCTACGTAAAAGACGGTTGCCCGGAAGCGGGAGTCATTTATATCCCCGTCAAAAAAGAACTTTATTTTGCCGATACTACACTGGGGGCTTATAAAATCAATGAAATTACGGAAACCGGTTCATACACTTCACTGGATGCGCTGATTGCGCATGCACAGCGTCTGCCGAATACCCACCGTACAGACGATACATTCATCGTCGTGGCTTCCCGTTCACACCTGACTCCTGAAACAGAAGCTTATATCCACGAAATGCAGCAAAAGCATGCACATGTGGAAACCATCTCCAAGGGAAGTTCCTTGAAGCTGTGCCTCATCGCAGAAGGTAACGCCGACGTATATCCCCGTTTTGCTCCCACCATGGAGTGGGATACGGCTGCCGGACATGCCATTATCCGTGCTTCCGGGAAGGAAGTGTATCAGGCAGGGAAAAAAGAACCGCTACAATACAACAAAACAGACTTGCTGAACCCTTGGTTCATTGCAGAATAATCCAACTAACTTATGTCTATCGAGATTATTATCGTACTACTTTCACTTGTGGCCATGCTGACGGCGCTGATTATGGACAAGATGCGTCCGGGAATGATTCTGTTCTCGGTGGTCGTCATCTTCCTCTGCACCGGCATCCTCACCCCGAAAGAAATGCTGGAAGGCTTCAGCAACAAAGGGATGATTACCGTGGCCTTGCTGTTTTTGGTCAGTGAAGGTGTACGTCAGAGCGGAGCACTGACCCAACTTATCAAGAAGCTGCTTCCCCAGCAGACGACATCCGTCTTCCGGGCACAGGCACGCATGCTGCCCAGCATCGCTTTCATATCCGCTTTCCTGAACAATACACCGGTGGTGGTCATATTTGCCCCCATCATCAAACGGTGGGCTAACTCTGTCAAGCTTCCGGCCACTTACTTCCTGATTCCGCTGTCGTACGTGACGATTCTTGGTGGTATCTGTACGCTGATCGGCACATCCACCAACCTGGTGGTACACAGCATGATTCTCGATGCCGGAATGAAAGGCTTCAGCATGTTCGAACTGGGGAAGGTAGGCATATTCATCGCTCTGGCCGGTATTATCTACTTGTTTCTGTTCTCCAAGAAACTGTTGCCCGCCAACCGTCCGGACACAGCCAACGAGGAAGAAAACGACTCTTCACTGCATCTGGTAGAAGCCGTCATCGGTCCGCGTTTCCCGGGTATCAACAAGACGGTGAGCGAATTTGATTTCAAGCGCCATTATGGAGCGGAAGTGAAAGAACTTCGCCGTAGCGGACGTACCTATACCAACCTGAGCAAAGTCAGTTTTCGCGAAGGCGATACATTGGTGGTACTGACAGACGACAGCTTCATCCAGACCTGGGGAGAATCTTCTGTCTTCCTGATGCTGGCCAACGGGAAAGAATACGAACCGGCCGGAAAGAAAAAACGCTGGTTCACCCTTTTCCTGCTCGTGTTCATGATTGTAGGAGCTACCATCGGTGAACTGCCGGGCATTGAGAAATTCCTGCCCGAAGGCATCAAGCTGGATATGTTCTTTTTCGTGTCCATCACTACGGTCATCATGGCCTGGGCCAAGATATTCCCTCCACAGAAATATACCAAGTATATCTCTTGGGATATCCTGATTACCATTGCCTGTGCCTTTGCCATCAGCAAAGCCATGGAAAATTCCGGAGTGGCCGACTTGCTGGCCGGTTACATCATCAGCCTGAGCCATGACTACGGTCCTTATGTGTTGCTGGCCGTACTGTTCATCATTACGAACATCTTTACGGAACTGATTACCAACAATGCGGCGGCGGCCCTGTCCTTCCCCATTGCCCTGTCACTGTCCACCCAGCTGGGAGTCAATCCCATGCCGTTCTTCGTGGTCATCTGCATGGCAGCCTCGGCCAGTTTCTCCACCCCTATCGGCTATCAGACCAACCTGATTGTGCAAGGTATCGGAAACTACAAGTTCACCGACTTCGTCCGCATCGGACTGCCGCTGAACATCATCACATTCCTGATATCGGTCTTTCTCATTCCGCTGATATGGCCTTTTTAAAACAGATTTAAACAGACATTACAATATGAACGATTCAAAAGCAACTCATATCTATCCGATATTCGACCGCATGCTGGGGCGTGCAGACAAGGAAGAACTCCTTCACCAACACGGACTTATGATTTGGTTCACCGGGCTGAGCGGTTCCGGGAAAAGTACCATCGCCATCGCCTTGGAGCGCGAACTCCAACAGCGCGGGCTGCTGTGCCGTATCCTCGATGGAGACAACATCCGCAGCGGCATCAACAACAACTTGGGCTTCTCGGCCGAAGACCGGGTAGAAAATATCCGACGCATTGCCGAGGTGGGCAAGCTGTTTGTCGACACCGGCATCATCACTTTGGCAGCTTTCATCAGCCCCAATAACGAAATCCGCGAGATGGCCGCCCGCATCATCGGGAAAGACGATTTTCTGGAAATCTACGTCAGCACCCCGCTGGAAGAATGTGAGCGCCGCGATGTGAAAGGCCTGTACGCCAAGGCCCGCCGGGGAGAAATCAAGAACTTCACCGGCATTTCGGCCCCGTTCGAGGCACCGGCACATCCGGCCCTTTCGCTCGACACCTCCAAACTGTCACTCAAAGAATCCGTCGACCAGCTGCTCGACCTGATTCTCCCCAAAGTCACTAAAAAATAAATTATATATTAGCCATGCAAGAAGAATACAAATTAAGCCACTTGAAAGAACTCGAAGCCGAGTCCATCCACATCATCCGCGAAGTGGCTGCCGAATTTGAGAATCCGGTAATGCTCTACAGCATCGGAAAAGACTCATCCGTCATGGTCCGTCTGGCAGAAAAGGCTTTTGCCCCTGGAAAAGTGCCTTTTCCTCTGATGCACATCGATTCCAAATGGAAATTCAAGGAAATGATTCAGTTCCGCGATGAATATGCTAAAAAATACGGCTGGAACCTGATTGTGGAAAGCAACATGGAAGCCTTCCGCGCAGGCGTAGGCCCCTTCACTCACGGAAGTAAGGTACACACCGACCTGATGAAAACACAGGCCCTGCTGCACGCCCTCGACAAATACAAGTTCGACGCAGCCTTCGGAGGCGCACGCCGCGACGAAGAGAAATCACGTGCCAAGGAACGTATCTTCTCTTTCCGCAACGAGTTCCACCAGTGGGACCCAAAGAACCAGCGCCCGGAACTCTGGGACATCTACAATGCCCGCATCCGCAAAGGAGAAAGCATCCGTGTGTTCCCGTTGAGCAACTGGACCGAACTGGACATCTGGCAGTACATCCGTCTGGAAAATATCCCTATCGTACCGTTGTATTTCGCCAAGGTGCGTCCGGTGGTCAACATCGACGGACAGCTGATTATGCCTGATGACGACCGTCTGCCGGAAAAATACCGCGACAAGATTGAGATGAAAAAAATCCGTTTCCGTACCCTGGGATGCTGGCCGCTGACAGGCGCCATTGAAAGTGAAGCCGACACCATCGAAAAGATTGTGGAGGAAATGATGACCACCACCAAGAGTGAACGCACGACCCGTGTCATCGACTTCGACCAGGAAGCCAGTATGGAACAAAAGAAACGTGAAGGATATTTTTAATTACGCAACGACATGGAACATTTAGATAAAAGCAAATCAGGCAACCCGATGGAAGGAGAAGCCAGAGGCAAGATGTCTATCGAGGAATTCCTGAAAAAAGACGAACAGAAAGACCTGCTCCGTTTTCTGACCGCAGGTTCTGTAGACGACGGAAAGTCCACCCTCATCGGACGTCTGTTGTTCGACAGTAAGAAATTGTATGAAGACCAGCTCGATGCCCTGGAACGCGACAGCAAGCGCATGGGTAACGCCGGCGAACACATCGACTATGCCCTGCTGCTCGACGGCCTGAAAGCCGAACGTGAACAAGGTATCACCATCGATGTGGCTTACCGTTATTTCTCGACCAACAACCGTAAGTTCATCATTGCCGACACTCCGGGACACGAACAATATACCCGTAACATGATTACCGGCGGTTCGACTGCCAACCTGGCCGTCATCCTGGTAGATGCCCGTACCGGCGTCATCACCCAGACCCGCCGCCATACCTATCTGGTATCCTTGCTGGGTATCAAGCACGTGGTACTGGCCGTCAACAAGATGGACCTGGTAGACTACTCGAAGGAAGTGTTCGACAAGATTGTAGCCGACTATATGGCCTTCATCACTCCGCTGGGTATCCCCGATGTGCAGTGCATTCCGCTGTCAGCCTTGGAAGGTGACAACGTGGTAGAGAAATCCGACCGTACCCCGTGGTACGAAGGTCCCGCCCTGTTGGAATTCCTGGAAACCGTCCACATCGGCAACGACCATAACCTGAAAGACTTCCGCTATCCGGTACAGTACGTGCTTCGTCCGAACCTCGACTTCCGTGGTTTCTGCGGAAAAGTGGCTTCCGGCGTGGTACACAAAGGAGATGAGGTAGTAGCCCTTCCTTCCGGAAAGCGTTCGCACATCAAGAGCATCGTAACCTACGACGGAGAACTCGACTATGCCTTCCCGCCGATGTCTGTCACCCTGACCCTGGAAGACGAAATTGACGTATCCCGCGGTGAAATGCTGGTACACCCCGACAACATGCCGATGATCGGACGTAACTTCGAAGCCATGCTGGTATGGATGGACGAAGAAAAGATGGACATGGAGAAGTCTTTCTTCCTGAAGCAGACCACCAACACCAGCCGTACCCGCATTGACAGCATCAAGTATAAGGTAGATATCAACACCATGGAACACCTGTCTGTGGAAAACGGACGCCTGACCAAGGAAGATGTGCCCATGCAGCTCAACCAGATTGCTCATGTGGTACTGACTTCTTCCAAGGAGCTGTTCTTCGACCCTTATACCAAGAACAAAGCTACGGGTGCCTTCATCCTGATTGACCCGATTACCAACAACACCAGTGCCGTAGGTATGATTATCAACCAGGTGGCCGACAAAGACATGCACAACCAGATGGAACTGCCTGTCCTCAACCTGCCGAAACTGGGCATCGGTCCGGAACACTACGAAGCCATCGAACGTGCCGTAAAGGAACTGGAACGTCAGGGATACGCTATTGAATTAATAGTTAAAAATTAAAAGTTAAAATCGACAAGCTGAGTTTTACAACTGTCAATTATCAATTAAAGAAATGGGATTACTCGAATTTAACAAACTCCCCATCAATACGCTGGTAGGAGCCGACTGGAAGACCTTCAACCAGATTACTGCCGGACGTACCATCGACCCGGCGTACAAGGGCAAATACCGCCTGACCAAGGCCGTATGCCGTCTGTTGTCCACCCTGGTTCCCTTGCAGGACAAACGGTATGAAAAACTGCTGGCCAACAAGCCCCTGGAACACGACCCTGTGTTCATTCTGGGACACTGGCGCAGCGGAACCACCTTCATGCACAACGTGTTCTCCTGCGACAAGCATTTTGGCTACAACACCACCTACCAAACGGTATTTCCGCACCTGATGATGTGGGGACAACCCTTCTTCAAGAAGAACATGAGCTGGCTGATGCCGGACAAACGTCCGACCGACAACATGGAGCTGGCCGTCGACCTTCCGCAGGAAGAAGAGTTTGCCCTGGCCAACATGATGCCCTACACGTACTACAACTTCTGGTTCCTGCCGAAATACATGCAGGAATATGCCGACAAGTACCTGCTGTTCGATGACATCAGCGACGCCGAACTGAAAGTGTTTGAGGAAACCTTCACCAAACTGATCAAGATTTCCTTGTGGAACACCCACGGCACACAGTTCCTCAGCAAGAACCCGCCGCACACCGGACGCGTGAAAGAGCTGGTGAAGATGTTCCCGAACGCCAAGTTCATCTACCTGATGCGTAACCCGTACACGGTATTCGAATCGACCCGCAGTTTCTTCACCAACACCATCCAGCCACTGAAGCTGCAGGACATCAGCAACGAAGAACTGCAGGCCAATATCCTTTCAGTCTACGCCAAGCTGTATCACAAGTACGAGGCCGACAAGAAGTTTATTCCGGAAGGCAACCTGGTGGAAGTCCGTTTCGAGGATTACGAAAGGAACGCCTTCGACATGACGCAGGAGATTTACCAGAAACTGCAAATCCCCGGCTTTGACGAAGCCCGTGCCGACATCGAAGCGTATGTCAACAAGAAGAAAGGGTACAAGAAAAACAAATACCAATACAAGCCCGAGACTGTCGAACTGGTTGAAAAGAACTGGTCGTTCGCCTTGGAGCAGTGGGGGTATAAGTTGTAAACTTATCAGACTATATCAACAAAAAATGCGGGACACTCACATCCCGCATTTTTTGTTTCATGCCTTTTATTAACCGCCATCTTCATTCACATACAATCCGGAATCCGACAGCCGTCTTCAAAGAAGCAGACTCCGGATACACAATACGCAATCCGTCTGCCTCCTGCTTCCATTCTATTTTATCACCTTCTACACCCAACAGTTCCACCGAAGTCACCTGCTTCTTTTCCACAGTAGAATCAGTACCCAAAGACACAATCTTCAAAGTCTCTCCCGGTTTCGGCACCGTCATGCACCAGGCATACAAGGCCTTGTCTTTTCCCACCGTAAAACGGAAATCCGTAGAATAGAACGTATGGTTTGCCTGACTGCCCCCGATGAATCCACCCGGCAACACATTCAGCTTACCGTCTTTTCCTTCACCCAATACACGCCAGGCTGAACTGCCGTAAATACCTTGTCCGTTCACCCGTATCCATTGGCCGACCTCTTTCAACATCTTCACGCAACCTTCATCCAATGAACCATCGGGACGCAGCGGAATAGAAACACCCACCGAACCATCACGTGCCACAATCTCCAGCAAATAACGTATCATCGCATCCGAACTGTACACAAAATTCGGGCCGTAGAACCAGTCACCTACCGGGGTTTCCGCAATCCAAGCCTGATACTTGGAGTTCCACAAGTCGAACTGGTCATGGTGTACCCCCTAGATAATCAGGAAGCGTGCTCCGGCATCCTTGTAAATATCCACTAATTCTTTGGGATTAAACTTCTTCGGGTTCCAGTCGCGCAATACCTCCTTGTAGCCCACTACCGAAGGATGCCCGTAATTCTTCAGGTGATTCTCGTAAGCCGGAGTCCCTTCCACATACATTTTGCGGGCATACCAGTCGCCACTCTCTCCTGCCGACTGCGGCCCGAAGTGAATCCATATTCCAAACTTGGACTCCCGCAACCATTCGGGTGTACCCGGATAGTTGGATTCTATCGATGCCCACGTAGGCTCATACGGTCCGGCTGTTACCGGCAAATTCAGTTTTACTTCTTCAAATGTCTGGCTGTCCCCCATCGGAACAGAATTTTCCGGCAGCGGTTTATGCACCGACGGCATGGATTCCAGTTGATAATTCACCCCACTGGTCTGCTGAGAAAAAGCCGTTGCACAGGCTCCCAGCCACAAACAGCTTAATAATACAAATTGATTCATGCCTATTTTCTTGTTTTCTAAAAATTTACGATTCGTTTTTTTCGGATAATCCCGTGATTCGATTTACAAAAACAAATGTAGATAGAAAACCTCGAAATAAGATAGGATGAAAATGTGGGATTATAGGAGGAAATCGAGAATATACCAACAAAACAAGTCTACTTCCAAAAATAAAGGCAAACAATCCATTCACCTCATTCCGGCTGACCGAACACCTGCCGGTAATATTCTCTTTTATCTGTCAGATTCTTCCACTGCTCCATTCCGTGGACAGCCTTGCCATTCACCCGTTCATAAAACGTGATTTCCTCCTGGAGTACACGAAAATCGTTCTTCATCAGCGAAAAATTCAGGGCCTTTTCCAAACGGACAAACCCGTACATTAAAGAATCTTGTGCCACTTCTTGCACTTTGACTCCATAGGCTGAATCCGCCCGCAGAAAATCTTTTCGGGCTACAGCCGAATCTCCTTTATAATCCTCCAGCATGGCTTTCAGACTCAGCAAATCTGCCGACATGGAATCGCGCATGCAGGCGTCCATCTCTCGAAGCAACGCCAACACTTCCGGCAGACGCCAGCTACGGAGCAAATAAGTATATTTCAAAAGGTAAGTCTGCCTGTCGGGATGCAACGAAATAGCACTATCCAATTTCTCCCGAATCAATACGTCATGAATGCAGACATGCGGATGTGCTTTGTCGACCGGCACATTCCAGAACAAGGAATCGCTCCGCATCAAACTGTCTGCCTCCAAGATGAGCGTATGTACAACAGACTGATTATCAACCTGGCATCCAGTCCCTTTATGGATACAGGCTGTACACATTCCAGCCACACAGCCCACCATCAAGAAGAGTCTTACATTCATAGTTTAAAGGTTTGTTTCGCGCAAAGTTAAGTTTTTTCACCCAACCTTGTCCTAAAAAACACTAAATTCTCTCCCATAAAAAGGGAAACTCCTCTATGAAAAAAGTCTCTCACTACCTGCATTTTCTCTGTTCCACAGTGTGGGATACAAAAACCACACTGTGGGATACATATTTCACAGTGTGGGATATAAAAACCGCAGTGTGGTACAGAGAATTTATCAGGACAAAAAAGAGTATGCATCAGGGAGTTTTTTCATTTATACACCGTAGATAGCAAATTATTTTTTCAGGCTTCTTTTCACCACTGCCGGCACACCTGCCGCAAGGGAATCGTCGGGAATATCCCGGGTCACCACACTGCCTGCCGCAATGATGCAGCGGTTGCCGATGGTCACTCCCGGACAGACCACCACATTGCCACCCAGCCAGCAGTCCTCACCCACCGTTATGGGATAGGAAGTTTCTTTTTCCTCACGACGTTCCACATAGTCCATGGGGTGCTGGGGCGTGTAGAACTGGCAATGAGGTCCTATCAGCGTATTCTTCCCGATGCGGATATAAGCTCCGTCGAGCATGATGCAGTCGTAGTTCATGAACACATTTTCACCCAGGATTATGCCGTTGCCGTGGTCACAATGGAAAGGCGGACAGATAGTGGTGTTTTTCGGGATACCTGGAATAAGGTCTTCCATTACCTGACGGTAATCGTCGTCGTAAATGGTCATCGTCTGCAGACGGGCGCACACTTTTTTAGCGTGTATCAGACTGGCGTGTATTTCAGGGTCGGAAAAATAATAGAGTTCCTGACTGCGCATCTTTTCGTATTCTGTTTTCATAGGATTTCAGTTTATAAAATAACCATATTCAAAGGTAGAAGGAATTTTGCTTATCTGCAAAAAGAGAGAAATACAAAAACAACGCTCATGGTCATCGGCCACACAATAAAACGACTGACTGTACTCCGCAAATCCTTAAAAAGATAGCCTACGGATACAACCACCGAGTTTCCCCATCATCCAATATTACAAACTAAAATAAAGACTTCAAGAGGTTACGCTTCCATTGATTCCACAAATTGTAACAATGAAGCGACACGCTCCGTATGAAAGGAAAGTTGGTTGAACAATTTATGGGTTTTCAGCATCTCAATAGCAGCATCGGCTGTAATCACCCCTTGTTCATAAAGTCGGATTGTAGCATATAACTGATCATTAGCTACAGGACCCATCACCAGGTCATATTTTTCCACTTCTTTCCCTCGACGGTTATTGACCACAAATTCCAGCCATTCTTTCGTAGCTCCTGTAAACCGGAGAACAGAAAATTCTCTATCAAAAATATTGTCAGGCACTTCATATACAGAAACTACAGCTTTCTCACTTTGTTCTCTATTCTTTTTCAGCAGAGCCCACTTTTGAGCCTGCTCCAAATTGGTCGTCGTATAGAATCCTTTCCCAAAGTCCGTAGCCTTACGCCCTTTCTGCACACTCGGGTGCTTTACAATAACCGTAGAACCGTGATATAGTTTCATTTCTTTTTATTGATATAAGTAGTTATAGTATCTATAATATAATCAACGTCTTGAGTATGAAGCATCTCGAAATTGTCAGTCAGAAACTCAAAAACCTGATAATTGGAGAACCGTAACAAAGTTTCTTCTCCACTTAAATGCTGCACTTTTCTATAATTCTCCAGACAAAACAGCTTGAAAAGTAAGATTCGGGTATCATCGTTCTGCATTTTCTTCCGCTTGGCCTTCTCCTTTTCCAGCATTTCATATAACAGCAAGGTACCTGAATACCATAATTTTGTACGCTCATCGAGCAAAGATTTATACAAACTACTTGTATATATGTAATACAAGGCATCTTCAAATGGCAATGATTTTTTCTTCATTACCATATCTACCAAATCACGCATGACAAACGGAAGCATAGACTGGCCAAGACCTTCAGTATGAGTATCAGATATATCCATAAACTACTTTTTGAAACATTACCACAAAACAGGTTTCACGCTGCCCATTTCTGCAAATGTATGGAATCTTTTTTGAAAAAGTTCCACGAATGGCAGTTTTCACAATGAAAGTACCCTGAAATAAAATGTGTTAAAGTCTAAATTCGCATGCAGCCTACTCCGGGTTCTTCTATCCTATAAATATAGGAAAATAAAATATGACAAAAGAAGAACTGGTAAATCTGTGCAAAGAGGGAAATAAGCAGGCTTTAAGTTTGCTCTATACCACTTATGCAAACAAAATGAAACGCATTTGCAGTCAGTACATTTCAGACAAACAAACAGTCAACGACCTCTTGCATGATGGATTCATTGTCATTTTTACCTCCATCCATACCCTGCGCTCTCCCGAAAAGCTGGAAAGCTGGATGGGAAAAATAATGAAAAACATGTCATTGAGATACTTGGAGCAGTCTCATTCAACCACCCTCGTTTCTTTAGAAGAAATAGAAGAATCCGAGTTACCGCAAGCACAATCCTATTCAACAGACTTTCCGTCTTATGCCGTCATGCGAAAGATGATAGACACTTTACCGGAAGGTTATCGTGAAGTTTTCAAGCTGGCAGTATTGGAAGGATTATCTCACAAGGAAATCGGTTCGCTGTTAAATATTGCGCCTCATTCTTCTTCCTCACAATTGTCAAGAGCAAAAGTATTGCTCCGTAAACTGCTGGCACACTATTATATAGTCATAACCCTGTTCCTCTTGTCATCCGTCCTTTTTTTGCAAATTCTGTTCTATAAATCAAAAGAAATCGTACATACGTCTTCAAAAATCATCACCCAGTCTAAAGAAGAAAAAGAATCAAAAGATATTTTATTCAAAGATACGGCAAATAATGCCCCTAAATACATAACAGTCTGCCACTATGTACATTCTGATTCAACTCAGGTAGAAATGCCCGAGGAAGAAACAATTTCACCAAACAATATGACAGAAAGAAAAGACAGTGTAAGACTAAGCAATCCTCCAATGAGTAGAAAACAAGAAATAAGACAAGGTACCGAGAACAGAAAGAATTGGTCACTGGCCTTGTCGGTTTCAGGCGTCAACAGGCAGACAAACACCCAAAGGATGATGATTCCAGGAGGTGTTTCGTCCGAAAAGCCGCAAGAAGTAACAAAAAAAACTTACTATCACATTCCTATAACCTTGTCCCTTTCATTGCACAAGAGAATCAATGAACGTTGGGGCATTGAAACGGGTTTACAGTATACATATTTGCGTGCTGATTTTACAACTATCACCGATTCCCATTGGAAAGAAACGCAAAAAATCAATTATATCGGGATTCCACTGAAAGGTCTGTTCAACGTAGGAAGCCGACAGAAATTCTCCTTCTATCTGTCTGCTGGAGTAACCTTGGACATTCCCATAAAAGCAACCTCAGAAGAAATCGTATCCGATGAAAACGAAAAAATCATTTCTGACCGGAAAAGCTACATACAACCACCTATACAATGGTCGACAAATTTGGGTATAGGAGTACAATACCAGATAACTCCCTCTATCGGAATCTATGCAGAACCTAATTTACATTACTATTTCAAAACTCAGCATAGTATAAAAACCATCCGGACAGAAAAGCCTTTCCATGTAGCATTGCCTATAGGAATTCGTCTGTCTTGGTAAAAAAGCACTGGGCCTCATGCAGCCTTTCATGAAATAGCTTATCGTAGTGATAGAAAAGTAACTCAAACAAATATTATTTCATGCAAGCGCGTCATCAAAACAGGATTATCTATTTCAAGGAACTTTCTATCACCAGTAAGAATTATTTCATACCTTATATCCAACAATGGCATCCGGTGGAGAAAGGAACCAAGGTGCTGGAGATTGGTTGCGGAGAAGGAGGCAATTTGCTACCTTTCGCTGAAATGGGTTGTAATACGGTTGGAATTGACATCGCAGCAAGCCGGATTAAAGAAGCAAAAACATTCTTTCACACAGCCCATGCCAAAGGTACATTTATTGCACAAGATATCTTTCTACTGGATAAAGTGGAATGGAGTTTCGATGTCATTATCTGCCATGATGTGCTTGAACATATTCCTCAAAAAGAGTTATTTATAGCTACTTTGAGCAGGTTTTTAAAACCGCAAGGCATTGTATTCATGTCGTTCCCGGCATGGCAGATGCCATTTGGAGGGCATCAACAGATTTGCAGGAGCAAAATCTTATCCCATCTCCCTTTTATTCATCTCCTCCCTACAGCTGCATACCGACTTTTATTAAAAGCGTTTGGAGAAGATAATGACTGCATTCAAGAACTGCTTTCTATCAAGCAGACACGTATATCAATAGAAGGATTTGAAAGTTTAATGAAAAACACAAACCTACGCATTCAAAACAGGAAACTATGGTTGGTCAATCCTCACTACAAAATAAAATTTGGATTGTCGCCACGAGAACTGAACAGAAAAATTGCCCATATTCCTTTCATCAGGGATTTTTTTACGACCAGTTGCTTCTATATTCTAACAACTTAAATGACTAAAAAGAAAAAAATTCTCTTTCCTGTCAGACATTGAAACGTTTAACCTTAAAAAACATCAAGATGAGACTGATAAATCTGACAGCATATTAGCCAACAAGGAAGATAAATTTTATCATTGATTGGACTTTAATGATACCATAGCAGAGTTCTCTTCATGTGCAAACTACACGAAGCAACTAAAACATAAAGCTAAACCCTTTCTTCTGAGAAGTCTTAAATCGTTCAATTTCCAAAGAGAGCGATTTCTTTAATTGACCAGCCATAAAGCCCAAGAAAGGCAGATTTGTTTCTTCTTCCTGTGATTGCCGTAAAGCTGAAATATACTCTTCCCTATCTTCCTTAAATATTTTAGTCGGAAATAGGTTGTAGCAGAACTGAATGTAATTCATCAGCAGGCGGGCGGTTCTTCCGTTGCCATCTACCCACGGATGAATGGTTACTAAATTAAGATGGGCATTAAAACTCAATTCGTATTGCTCTCGAAATGTTTCCACAGCCTTTTGTTTTTCCTGCAATAAAGCGCAAAGTTCATCTACTTTGGCAGGAACTTTCTGATAACTCATATAAGAACGACCACCCACACCAGCCGTAACACCGCACAAACGAAATTCACCTTTGGAAGAATCAAAAGAGCCACTCATTACATGATGTATGCTGCCTGTAGTACGCATCAGCGTTGCATTCAATCTTTGCAAAAATGGCGAGGTGATTGGTACTTTACGCTTGGCTTCGTCTTTGGCTAGTTCGTATGCCTTCTTTAAGTCCTCATTCATCAAGTGATATACCAGCGGCTTTCCTTTGGCAGTCAGCCCCTCATCAAAAAGCATTTGTGCCTCTGACTCGGTGAGTGTTGAACCCTCAATCGCTGTAGAATGGGCAATAAGAGAATAGAGGTAGTACTTCTCATAGTCCACCGCTTCACTGATACCAAGTTGCCGAAACTTTTGGTATAACTGCTCTATCTCCTGCCAAACACCTTGTTCCATGAACTCTTATTTAATAGGATTTGTCTTTTCAAAGGTAGTATATTTGTATTGCGTAGCCAAAGAAAATAATGACTTACTACCGTATTTTTGTACTTGTGGAGAAAATGAAGGGAAAGTTTCGATAAAATAAGAAAAGCTAAGCATTGATTTCTCAGTTGCTTAGCTTCTTGTGGTACCCAGACCCGCATTTGAAATAATTAAAGTGGGGAAAATGTGGGTAAAAAGAAAAACGCAGAAAAACACAGCAATATAACTATATATCAACTATTTACAATCATATTAAATTTTAATCCAAATTAATCCGATTGCAAATTATTTAGCAGATGTGGGGAAAATGTGGGGAAAATATCTATATTTGCATCCAGATAGATATTTAACCTGTAAGCCTATGAAAGTAACTTTCATCATTAAAAAAGCGGCAAAACGGTATGATACTGAATCAACCGCAACTATTTATATCCGTCTGAGAAATGGAAGACAGCTTGATTCTGTTGCTCCTACCCAGCTTTCAATCAATCCCAACCTGTGGGATGACAAAGCAGAGTGTGTAAAAACAAAAGCTGTCTGCAACGAAGATTTAAGGACTGGCATAAATGAAGAGATACGAAAGCTGAAAACCCATGTGGAAAAATCCTTTCACACGGAAAAAGAATCCATTGATAAAGAGTGGCTGAAACTGACCTTAGACAAATATTATCATCCTGAAAAGTATTTCACACCGGAAGAGATTGTCATCAAGCCGACTTTCGGAGAGCTGTTTGACAGCTTTCTGGAAAAGCATCCGTTATCGGAAGTAAGGAAAAAGAATTTCAGGGTGGTAAAAAGAGCCTTATTGCGTTATGAACTGTATGTACGGGAAACAAAAAGAGGACAAAAAGGATTTGTTCTTGATATTGATACCGTCACACCTGAAACTCTTCGGGACATGTGGGACTTCTTCGAGAACGAATACCAGTATTATGAACTGTACCCAAGCATTTATGAAGCCATTCCAGAAAAGAGAACTCCGCAACCACGAGGGAAAAATACCCTGATAGACTGCTTTTCAAGAATACGCACATTCTTCCTGTGGTGCCTTGACAACAATCTGACCGCCAACAGACCGTTTGACAAGTTTCCGATAGAGGAGTGCAAATACGGAACCCCTGTTTATATCAACCTTGAAGAAAGAGACAAGATTTTCAATGCTGACCTGTCAGCCACTCCACAGCTGGAGATACAGAGGGACATCTTCATTTTCCAGACACTTATAGGATGCAGAGTAAGCGACCTGTACAGAATGACCAAACTGAACGTGGTAAATGAAGCCATTGAATACATACCGAAGAAAACCAAAGAGGGCAATCCTGTAACGGTACGTGTACCGTTGAACGACAAGGCAAAGGAAATTCTCGAACGGTATAAAGACCATGAAGGAAAACTGCTGCCGTTCATTTCCGAACAGAAATATAATGAGGCAATAAAAAAGATATTCAAACTTTCAGGAGTGGACAGGATTGTCACTATATTAGACCCATTGACACGTGATGAAGTCAAAAAACCGCTTTATGAAGTGGCAAGCAGCCACCTTGCAAGACGCACCTTCATCGGTAATATTTATAAGAAGGTGAAAGACCCGAATCTTGTTTCGGCACTGTCGGGACACAAGGAAGGCAGCAAGGCTTTCAGACGGTACAGGGATATTGACGAAGAGATGAAGAAAGACCTCGTTAAACTTTTAGACTAAACCTATATGGGACAACAGGAATACGACAATTTCAAAAGACTGATAAGGGAGTGGCTTGACAGCCACCCCGATGAATATGCGGCTTTCGTGGAAGAAATGAACGACAAGGAGTTCAAGGGATTCGTTAAGGTTTTCAAGGTTGCCACAACCTTGGTACCGAGATACAAGGAAGCCACACGCAGACGGATCGGAGACGACAAAATCTCCGATTTCGAGGAACTGGAGAATGTGCTTCTGGATTCTGACCTTGCCCAAAAGATTGTAAACGAGTTCCACCATTCAAAAAGGCGGAGCATCATACCTGCCATGCTCGCATGGCTGTACTACGGACGGAGTTATGAGTGCATGGTAGAACAGGGAGAGGAACTGGCCAAAAGAAAAGGAATTACCGGACTATACAAATGGCTTGTTTCCTACATGGTCAGGTTCATCATCAAGAAGAGCATCAGCAGCGGCATGAGAACCAAAGAGGACTGGGTGGCTTTCAGGAAGCAGCAGAAAGCCATTGAGGAAAACAACCTCGTGGAATGGTCTATTGAGGATGAAGAAGACATTGAAGAAACCGAAACGGAAGATACGGAAAGCCTGCAGCAGGGACAGCCCAAGAGTGCCGGACGAAAAGCCGACACACGTACCCTGCCGGAGCTGCTGATAGAGAACAGGGATGTCATTCTGGAAAGAATCGGAACAAGGCTGAAAACGCATACGACCGAAACGGACATCGCACGTCTGTACATCGCACTGGTGGAATACCGTTTCATGCGCCCCTGTCCCATAAAGACTTTCCGGAACGCACTGCAACAGCAATACACAGACCTCAGCATCGTACACGAAAGGGGAATACAGAAAGCGTACAGGAACCTTACCACACCTTTCGGAGGCAGCAAAAAACTGATAAAGGACATCGGGGAAGACCATGTTGCCATAGAGGAATTGAAGGCTTATCTATCCGCTTGAAATTCGTTTAATTCGTTTTTGGATTTTACGAATTTAACGCATTGAAATCCATTGATTTACGATTATTTTTCGTTATATATTTGTGCCACTATCCTAATCGGGGTAGTGGCTTTTCGTTTATAATACTGCCGAAACGGGAAGTCTTACAACCGGCAGTTTCAACAAGCCTATGACAGACCTGATGGCAATTATCCAAAGCGGAAACGGCAACATCAAACTGGAAGTGACAGGCGAAGACCTGCTCATGTTTTCAAACCAGCTGATAAGCCGTGCCAAGCATGAACTCTCCACCGCCATTGCGGAAGCGAGAAAGGAAAAGTACCTCACAAAGGAGGAAGTGAAGAAAATGTGCGACGTGTGCGACACCACCCTTTGGCACTGGGCAAAGAAGAACTATCTGAAACCCGTGAAGGTGGGGAACAAGGTCAGATACCGACAGTCGGACATACAGAAAATCCTGGGTGAACGCAATCCTTCAATCTGAGCCTATGAAAGAGGAAGAATACATGCGTGTGGGAACGACACTGTACAAGGTCGTAAACCAGCCCTGCGCCAGCGGAGGGTATGAGAAAAGACGTGTGATATGGAACAACAGCACACTCAGGCAGGACTACGGGAAGAACTATCTTGCGACCGTCCCGAAGTATGACGGATTCTGTACCGTTCCCGACCATCTGAACTACCGGAAGGAGATTGACGGTTTCCTGAATCTGTACGAACCGATAGAGCATACTCCGCAGATAGGGGATTTCCCGAACATACGTTCTCTGGTGCTTCACATCTTCGGTGAGCAGTACAATCTGGGACTGGACTATCTGCAACTGCTGTTCCTGCAGCCGTTGCAGAAACTTCCCATACTCCTGCTGGTATCGGAAGAGAGGAACACGGGCAAGAGTACGTTCCTTAATTTCCTGAAAGCCGTATTCGGGGATAACGTGACATTCAACACCAACGAGGATTTCCGGAGCCAGTTCAATTCCGACTGGGCCGGAAAGCTGCTCATTGTTGTGGACGAGGTGCTGCTCAACCGCAGGGAAGACAGCGAGCGGTTGAAGAACCTGAGCACCACTTTCAATTACAAGGTGGAAGCCAAAGGGAAAGACCGCACGGAAATAGCCTTCTTCGCCAAGTTCGTATTGTGTTCAAACAACGAGTACCTGCCTGTAATCATAGACGCAGGGGAAACACGATACTGGGTAAGGAAGATAAATCCGCTGCAGAACGATGACACGAATTTCCTGCAAAAGCTGAAAGAAGAAATTCCTGCCTTCCTGTTCTTCCTGACGCAAAGGGAGCTTTCAACGGAAAAGGAAAGCCGTATGTGGTTCAATCCGAAGCTGACACATACGGCAGCCCTGCAGAAAATCATCCGGAGCAACCGCAACCGTCTGGAGATAGAAATGGCTGAACTGTTCCTTGACATCATGTCAAACATGAATGTGGAAAGCGTATCATTCTGCCTGAACGACCTCATGACACTGCTTATCTATTCGCAGGTAAAGGCAGAGAAACATCAGGTGCGGAAAGTGGTTCAGGAAGTATGGAAGCTGACTTCCGCACCGAACTCGCTTTCCTACACCGCCTATGAGATTGCTCCCCACCGTGACTGCCACTACGAGACGAAAAGGAAAATAGGAAGGTTCTACACGATAACCAAAGAACAGCTGACCGCTATATGATTATTTTGATGAAATGATGAATACGGTATATAACACATTGTATTACAGTATAATACAAGCTCATCATTCATTCATCGGAATATAATGCTGATGAAAAGAGAAATCATCATTTCTTTTTTGGCAAGCAGTCTGATGAAAAAATGATGAAGTGTTACCATTCTGTATAACAGCTTATTACAAGCAAAGTTCATCACATCATCGTTTTTTCACTCATCACAAAACCGTACGAAAATGACAACAGAAGAAGCAAAAAAGATAAGAATCGCAGACTATCTGCACAGTCTGGGGTATTTCCCAGTAAAGCAGCAGGGGGTAAACCTCTGGTACAAATCCCCGTTCAGGGAAGAGAACGAGCCCTCGTTCAAAGTAAACACAGAACGTGAACAATGGTTCGACTTCGGTCTGGGAAAGGGCGGCAACATCATCGCACTGGCAGCACACCTCTACGCAACGGAGAGTGTTCCGTATATCCTGAAACGCATAGAGGAACAGACACCGCATGTCCGTCCCGTGTCTTTCTCTTTTCGCAGGCAGTCTGCCACCGAGCCGAGTTTCCAGCAACTTGACATCGTGCAGCTGTCTTCTCCTGCCCTGCTCTCTTACCTGCAGGAAAGGGGGATAAATACGGCACTGGCGAAAAAAGAATGCCGTGAGGCACACTTCACCAACAACGGCAAACGGTATTTCGCCATTGCCTTTCCGAACATATCGGGTGGATATGAAATCCGCAACCGATATTTCAAGGGCTGCATCGCACCGAAAGAAATATCACATATCAGACAATCGGGAGAGCCGAGAAAAGCATGTTACGTTTTTGAGGGGTTCATGGACTACCTTTCCTTTCTGACACTAAGGCTTGAAAGCTGTCCGCAATTCCCTGATTTCGACAGACAGGACTACATGGTTCTGAACTCTGTTGCCAATGTTTCCAAGGCACTCTATCCGCTGGGCAGCTATGAACGCATCCACTGTTTCCTTGACAATGACCGTGCAGGAATGGAAGCCCTGCAGCAAATCAGAAAGGAGTATGACAATACCAGACATATACGTGACGCTTCACACATTTACAGCGGATGCAAGGATTTGAACGAATACCTGCAAAAACGGGCAGAGACAAAGAAACAGGCTCAATCCATCAAAGTGAAGACACCGCCCAATAAACCGGGAGGCTTTCGGTTATAGCCCACTATAACTACACGCTTCGCTTACGTAGTTGTGGGCTCTCCCGAGGGGATTAGGGTTTTACCCTAATAACCCACTCAGGGCGTTTCTCCCCTGAGAACCCAGAGCAAAGAGTGACCCTCTCTTTGCAATCTCCGCTTATGGGTTGCACCCCTAAGAACCCCATGCGTTTGCGGACAGCGGAAAAGCAAGCAATAAAGTACAAACCCAAAAACAGGTATCTATGGCAACAAAATCAAGCATACATATCAAGCCCTGCAACATCGCATCGAGCGAGGCTCACAACAGAAGGACTGCCGAATACATGCGCAACATCGGAGAGTCCAGAATCTATGTCGTTCCTGAACTCTCCACCGATAACGAGCAGTGGATAAATCCTGACTTCGGCAGTCCGAATTTGCGGACGCATTATGATAATATCAGACAGATGGTAAAGGAAAAGACCGGACGTGCCATGCAGGAAAAGGAACGGGAGCGCAAAGGCAAGAACGGCAAGACAGTCAAAATTGCGGGATGCTCCCCCATACGTGAAGGAGTGCTGCTTGTCAGGTCGGACACCACACTGGCAGACGTGCGTAAATTCGGTGAGGAATGTCAAAGACGCTGGGGAATCACACCGCTGCAAATCTTCCTGCACAAGGACGAAGGACATTGGCTGAACGGTCAGCCGGAAGCGGAAGACAGAGAAAGCTTCAAGGTCGGGGACAGATGGTTCAAGCCGAACTATCATGCCCATATCGTTTTCGATTGGATGAACCACGAAACCGGAAAGAGCCAAAAGCTTAATGACGATGACATGATGCAGATGCAGACCTTGGCATCTGACATCCTGCTGATGGAGCGTGGGCAGTCAAAGGCTGTAACAGGTAAGGAACATCTGGAACGTAACGACTTTATCATCGAGAAACAGAAAGCCGAGCTGCAACGCATGGATGCAGCCAAACGGCACAAAGAAGAACAGATAAATCTTGCCGAACAGGAACTAAAACAGGTAAAATCAGAAATACGCACTGACAAGCTAAAGAAGACAGCCACCACAGCAGCGACAGCCATAACAAGCGGTGTTGCTTCTCTTTTCGGAAGCGGAAAACTGAAAGAACTGGAACAGGCTAACGAAAAATTGAATCAGGAGATTGCCAAGCGTGACAAAGTCATAGAAGAACTGAAAGTCAAGATGCAACAGATACAGGAACAGCACGGCAAACAGATACGCAATCTTCAAAGAATCCACAATCAGGAGCTTGAAACCAAAGACGGGGAAATATCACGGTTGAACTCCCTGCTTGAAAAGGTATTCGACTGGTTCCCGATGGTCAAAGAAATATTGAGAATGGAAAAACTGTTGGCTGTCATCGGATTCACTAAGGATATGATAGACAGGCTTCTAACAAAAAAAGAAGCTCTGCAATGCAGCGGAAAGATTTACTCCGAAGAGTACAGACGAAGGTTTGAAACCAAGAATGACATTTTTAGAGTAGAGAAAAATCCGACAGATTGCAATAAGCTTATACTGACCATAAACGGACAGCCTATTTCTGATTGGTTCAAGGAACAATGGGAGAAACTACGGCAATCCATGCGCCCTGTCGTGCTGGAAGAGAAGAAAAGTAGAGGATTCAGAATGTAATTCAGCCGTATTGTGCAAATTATTAATGGAATTTCTTATTTTTGTAAATAGATTGTTTTACTTACAATAAACTGATATTGACTATGAGAAAGATGATTTTATATTTGTTATGTTTCTTCATAGTAGGATGTACAAGCAAACCGTCCAAAGAGAAGAATCTGCAAACTCCGATAGACAACACCGTTGGAGTAAATGACACGCTTGGAATTTCTCTGCGTCCAGAGTTTCCAGTCTATTCCACAAGTCTAAAAAGAATTATTTTCAAATTACGAAACAACGGTGATGCCAATATAGGTTTTGGCGGATATTACCATTACACCTATAAAGACGAAAACGGTACGTGGCGGAAAGTACCTATGGAACTTGTTGTATTCGATGAAGAACTCGTGCTTTTTCCAAATCATGAGTATCTCTATGACGCAGAAGTGTTTCAGCACACTCCTGGTATGTACCGATTTTTCTTGTCAATAAATAGATGTGGCAAAAGCCATACATTGATGACCGAATTCGAGTTGTCTTCAGATTCCGTTCTGAGGGAAAAGACATCACCCGTAGATTCATTGAAGACACAACCCAAAGACTCGTCACAGACTGTTTCTTTTGAGCTAAAGCCTATTCCTCGTGAAATCCCTAAAGGGGAAACTATCAGTTCGGATTTGCTTTCCATGCAGACTGAATACGATTATTATCCATTGTCAACAACGGAAGTAAATGTAATCATTACCAATCACTCTCATTTCGAATATAATTGTGGAGAAGGCTACAGTCTTGCTTACTTCAACGAGAAACAAAATACTTGGGAAACTTTACCAACCAATCCTATAATCAACTCTATCTTATGGATATTCCCACCAGAAAATCCAACTCATAGGCAGACAATAGAACTATATTCCTCTGAGGTTCCAAACCGTCCCGGCAGGTACCGCATTTACAAATCGTTTAATCGTAATACTCGCACGGCTTACGCAGAGTTTGAACTTGTTGACATGAAAGGGGTAAAAAGAATCCGTAAACGGATTGATGATTATTGTGAAAGCAACAGAAAGTCACCCAATGACACTACAGCGTATAATATCCATTCCACTTGGATTGAAGGTGATGATGGGGATACCATTTATGTAGGCCTGATGAACAACACTCCCCACTTTCAAGAAATGTTCAGAAGGAAAGTTGTGAGCTATTCGGCTGTCACTCATGGCATCGTACATCAAGATGTACCTTTCTTCCAATCTGCGCCTTCTGATACATTACATGTAACCATGAAAACCGAACGGCCTGTTTATCCGGTAGGAACAGAAACTATATCCGTAGAACTGGTTAACGGAAATTCTCATAATCTGTTTTTTGGAGACCCATATAATGTAGTGCGCAAAGAGGGGAACCGTTGGATATTACTCCATGACGGTGGTGCTTGGAACGACATCGGTCATGGATTGGCTCAAGGAGGAACATTCCATTTTACGGCAAGACTTCATCCTCTTGTCAATGACAACAAGCCGGGTATTTACAAAGTTGTCAAACGTATCAAATTTAACGGTTCTATTCAAGAGTGGTATATGGGTGCCGAATTTAGAATTGAATAAAAGCCCAATCATGGAATCAATACAATCTATATTTCTTCTGTGCTTGTTTGTAATCACAAGCTATTCAAGCAAGCAACTGTTATTGGTGGAAACCGGGAACTCTGTCATGGCACCTCATTGTAACAATGAACTATCTGCCATCATTGAGAAACTTAATAGCGAGACAGACATTTCCCGTCAAGACAGCTTGAGAAAATTGGTCAACAAAAGACTTTGGACAGAGGCAAAAACTATCGAAGCGAGCCTTACTGATACGACATTCCTGAAAACAAAAGAAGAAATATCTTATTCTGCCATCGCCCCTATGAATAGGAATGGCTTTAATCCGTATTATGCCTATAATCAAGTGATTTATCTGAAAGCTTTGGACAGAGCCAGAAAAAGATTATCCGTTAAAGATAACCGCTTGCATTTCCCTTATAAAAACGGTATAGAACTGAATATATCGCATGACCTTTATCTTTTTATCTGTTCCTTATTCAAGGAGTGTAACCACTGGCTGGATTCCGGTAAATATGAAATAATCAAAGACGAGCAAGGCTTATATACGGTTGCTCTGAGTGGGAAAAAATCCGACTGACAGCAATAAACTTGATTTTTTAGTATTTTACAGCGACATTTTACATAGCAGACAAAACAGTTTATGCATATGAAAGTTTTTTTTACTATCCTACTTTGGCTTGTTGTTCTACCAGTAAAGGCTACAGGACAGTGGGGCGATATAATTCGCTTGGAAGGAAAAGAATGGGTTCTGTTGGTAAAACCAATAGAAAGTGATACTATGCTGGGTAACCGGGTGAGAGCTTTCCTGCCAGATAATATCAGTTATTCAACTGGAAACTATAGTTGCTATACGGCTTCATGGGAAATACGTAACGGTTATCTTTGCCTACGACAGATAGAAGCCGATGTCTACGATGAAGCCAGCAATAAAGATTCTACACTAGTGTATGAGGGGAAAGATTTGCAGTCGCTTTTCCCTTCTTATTATAAAGATGGAGAAATTCAAGCCCGTTGGTTCAGTGGGGAGCTTCGAGCCGGAAAAGGAAATTTGGTGAGATACGTGCATGACGGTTTCGACCGTAACATGGAAACGGAACAGGTACTGACCGTCCGGAACGGTAAAGTGTTGAAAACAGAAACTTATCATAATTACCGGAGACCCGGTTTGAATTTGAAGAAAGCGCAAAAGGAGATTGCCTGTCGTTTTCCCTGGAAACGGTTTCCTGAATACCGAGGAGAACAGATCATTTTTGTAATAGGTGATTTCCAAATGACGGATGACGGTCACTTCGTGGATTGTGATGTGCATTTTTTCTTTCTGCGTTCTTCACGAAAAACGATAGAAGACAGGAATCATCCGCTGGCTCTCGCTTTTAAAGAAACGCTGAAATCCATTTATCCGTGGGAGGTGCTCTTTATCAACGGGAAGTACACTATGGAATATCGGAGTTTTACTATGCCTTTGAGGGGGGATATAACGCATGATAAGGGTGATTCTGCAAAATACACGATTGTGGGTCGGGTGTATGGTGAATCCGTCCGTCAACGTCCTCCTTATGATGTGGTACATGCTGTGCTTGTTGGCTCCAATTTGAGCATGGTTGAACAACCGTTTCAAGGATGGCTGACAGATTCCACCGGCTGCTTCCGGATAAAGGGGCTGGAGGCCGGAACTTATCATCTGAAAGCGGAATATGTGGGACTGGATCCTTGTGATACGGTAATAACTCTCCCTTCACAGCATAATGACACGCTGCGTATGGTACTTCCCTTATGGTATGATTATATTTTAAAATATGACTGTTCGCCGGAGTTGTCGAAAGAAAATATCCTCAAGGGGCATCCCAAGCTGCGCCTGGTAATACCGGAAGAACAGGAACAAAAAATCCGCACACACTTTTTCTGGAAAAAGTACGGCGTGAGTTATGACGTTTTTTATCCATTGAAGAAAGATGGGACACTGGACTGTTATCTGGGTGTTCCCAATCATCTGCTGACGACTTATAATCAGGTGGTTTTTGATTATCTAGATAAGAAGTTTGGCACTTCATGGCGCAAGGAGGCTCCGAAAGGAATATTTGGTCTGGATAAATCTTTAGATGAATTTCGTGACTATAAATGGTTTATCAATACTTTACATAAGGAAAGCAAGTATCCGGTAAAGTTGCTGAGCAAGGGAAAAGAGTGCCTGCTACGCATTGAATATGCCGTGGACAGTAACGGATATATCGTGCAACCGAAAATCATTTCTTGCAGCAACTGCTCGTTTCGGAAAACAGTGTTGGATGCTTTTAAAAAGGTGATGAATGTTCCTACTTTATTGAAGGCAGGTAAAGATACACTTGTAGTTCAATATAAACTGGATTCTTCTGCTACTGTTAATCCAGATACTGATGTGCTGGTTATCGGCTATACACCGTGTGATAAACCGATACTGATGAAATAGATAAAAGGAATAATTGTTTTCATTAAAATGGAATGAATATGAGAAAAGAGATTGCATGTGTCATATTAATTTTGCTGGCGGCCTGTGTAAATAAGCCCGGACAGCCTGTACAGGAGGCTACCTCTACAGCTGTTATCGGAGGTGCGGACAGCATGACATCCATTGTGGTTGCTGATACTTGTGCTTCATTTCAAGATACAGTAACATACGAATTACGTCAGTGCCAACTTTGGTATACAAAAGATTTACCTGAAGAATATAACGGAGAAACCCGTCTGTGGACAGAATATGAAGTATATACAGAAAATGTGCCCGTGATTAATGTATTTGTAAGCAATCCGACGGACATTCCGTTGGAGTTCGGACGGGATATGCGTTTCTATTTGTGAAAAAATGATAAATGGTGTCCGCCGGAGCAAAGGGATACCTCCTATACGATTGTATGGAATAGTGATGCGTTTATGATAGAGAAGGCTCCTTTGCTGTATTGCTTCCGTTATAAACTGAATGAATATTGCATTCCAAAAGGGAAATACCGTGTTCAGAAATCATTTAGCAGAGGTGATGAGGATATTCTTTTGACAGACAGTTTTGAGGTTAAATAAAAATGTGTGGAGTATGAAAAGCTGGTATATTTATTTCGTGGCGATGATGGCAATATGCGGACTGGGATGCAATCGCACGGCATCAAAAAAGCAGGTTA
>ENA-OWZO01000041-OWZO01000041.1-human-gut-metagenome-genome-assembly--contig:-NODE-41-length-125188-cov-25.983170_pt1 | contig 125188 bp, 110 predicted proteins | sample MGYA00249260_ERZ652115 | MGnify/ENA primary metagenome ERZ652115 (study PRJEB26925, sample SAMN05827127) | human gut metagenome | biome: ENVO:2100002; feature: ENVO:00000062; material: ENVO:00002003...
CAGTCGCTATTGTTGTATATAAAGGTTTAAAACTTGTAGTTTATCGAATGCTTACAATACAATCTCCCTGAAGAAGAGTAAAATCTTTATTCTCTGACTTATAATAAGCAACTGGCATTTAAATAAGTACTTTTGGTATTATTTCACTTTCAAGATCTGCAATATTGTATAAGTGTTCCAAGACATCAAATGTTTCTTTCAGGTTATTTTTTGCATTTCGCCAGCCACATCCATCTGTGAACCAAACAAACTTAAAATAGCCTAAATCTTAGGTTTCTAGCGTAATTGTTTTATAACTACGGGCCGTTTCGTTCAGTTTGGATCCACTGCTGGTATAAAAGTTCGTTTCTATTCCATAAACAATGTCTTTACCTTTTACAACAAAATCGAACCTCTTTTCAGCTCCACCATTATTTGAGATAGAAGACAGGTCTATACCCCATTTTGCCTCTATTTCATGGATATACATTTCCTTAAAATATGATTCACCTTTCACAAGCCCAGCTTTGCAAAGAAAACCTTCCACAAGATTTTCCATCAAATGGCCTCCTCTATTCTTACGACCATTAGAATCCAGACCAGTTTCGATGCCTGTTACATAATCAACGAGATTGTTGACTATATGATTTTCCATTAAATCAAAAAGGCCTGTTTTACGCATAAATTTGGTATATTCTTCATTTGTGCAATTAGGCTTATCAAAATGAAAATCAATCTGGCCTTCTTCATCCATAGCCATAATATCTAGCTCGCGTTTGGCTAAAAGAATAGGAATGCAACTTAATGTTTCTGGATATTTTGTTAAAATCTTTTGAAAATCTTCTTCAATATTCTTCGAACCAATAAGTGAATTTAGAATATTGAGAGGAATTTTGATGGCATCCACATTATTGAATACCTTATTGAAATCAATATAATATTTGTAATCGGCTATTGAAGGTCTAAAACCTGCAAACCAACTGTCGAAATCTCTCATATCAGTAAACATTGGCAACATTTGAAATCATTATCTCAGAAATAGCACCACGACCATTACTCTTTGAATTTATCATTCTCGCAGCAGAGACTCGTTTAATGGAAAAGTCCTTATAAAGGTGATCAAAGAAATTGTCTCCATTATCTACATTTTGCGGATCTGAATTACTTGCAACAAACAAGGATTTGTGCATAGCTATTTGTTCACAAAAATCACGTAAACGCATTTGTTCAGTATCATCAAAACCGTTTTTTGCATAAGAGGTAAATGCGGAAGTGTCTGTTAGAGGACGATATGGAGGATCACAATAATACAAAACATTATCGCCCGCATATTTACCAGTTTGTGCAAAATCACCACAAAGAATTTCAACCCGTTGTAAAACAGCTGAATCTGCCCTTAATGTTTCTTCATCACAAATTTTAGGATTTGTATATTTTCCATATGGAACATTAAACTTTCCTTTTGAGTTGACACGATATAGCCCATTAAAACAGGTACGATTGAGGAAGATAAATAATGCAGCTGTTTCAACATCTGAATTATTTTTCTCATTAAAACGATCACGTTGAGATAAAAAATAATTTTTTCTTGCCTCATTATCAAGTGCAAGATATTCTGTCTGAATTCGTGTTAATTCAAGAATTAATTTTTCAACATCTGATTTTATTATACGGTATGTACAAATTAATTCTTCGTTTATATCATTAATTATAGCACGTGTTATGTTAGGATATTCTTGTAGAATCCAGAATAAAACGGCTCCTCCGCCCACAAATGGCTCAATATAAGTCATATTATTCCTTTGTGACAAATCATGAGGTAGAACTTTTCTTATATCGTCAAGAAGTTGTGTTTTACCTCCAACCCACTTAACAAATGGTTTTGCTGGATATGTATATAATCTTTTCATATGCTTCAAAATATTACGGCAAAATTTGTCTTCCGTAATATTCTACAAAAATACGAATAACAGCTTATTTGGGCAACACAATAAAATATAAGACTAAGATTTTTTTATCTTGCCTGCAATAAATACGGGAACTATTCCAAAATTGATTTGGTGGTGGCTACTCCGCAGGGGGTAGTGGTGATAGAAGTGAAAGACTACAATGGCTGGCTGTTTGGAAATGCCCGACAGATGTCAGGCTGGAAGATGAAATCTTGTGGCTTGCACTGCAATAGATTGCCGAACTATATCAGACATCGAGGACCAATGTAGTGGAACATATCAGGTATATGGCAGGTGGTATATAATCAGACAAAGGAATTTTAGCCATCTCCCGAATATTCTTTTCCATTTCCTCCCATTCTTGTCGGATTTTCTTATTTTTGTGATTATTTTGAGAAACACAATCTATGGCAATCTGGGACATATTCACAAAAAATAAAACATCACGCTATGCCATTGTGGACGTAGAGGTGGGTTTGAAGGACCATAAAATTCATGATATAGGAGCCCTTCGGCAGGACGGTGCCACCTTTCACAAGGCATCGAAAGAAGAACTGTTCGACTTCCTGCGTGATACGGATTATCTCTGCGGACACAATATCATTCATCATGATGCGAAATATTTGTTTCCCGACAAGGCTTGTCGCTGGACACTGGTGGATACGTTGTACGTCTCGCCGCTGCTGTTTCCGGAGCGTCCTTACCATCGGCTGGTGAAGGACGATAAGCTGGTGTGCGACCAGATGAACAACCCGGTGAACGATTGCGAGAAGGCGCGCGACCTGCTCCTGGATGAGATGGCCCGGTGGAACTCGTTGCCCGAAGGGAAACGGAAGATGTTTGCTTCGCTGCTGAAAGGCAAGGAAGAGTTCGACGGTTTTCTTAGCCTGGTAAAAGCCGAAAAGGTGAGTTGGGGACTGGTGGGACTGATACGCCGTCTTTATGACGGGAAAATCTGTGCGCATGCCGATGTGGACATGCTGGTCCGGCAGCATCCTTGTGAACTGGCTTATGCGCTGGCATTGATTGACACCACCGACCATCGTTCCGTGACGCCCGGATGGGTGCTTCGCAATTATCCGGAGGTGGAATATGTGATGAAGCTCCTGCGCCATACCCGTTGTGTGGAGGGGTGTGCATATTGTCGCAGCCAGTTGGATGTGGTGTGTGGCCTGAAGCAGTTTTTCGGGTATGACCAGTTCCGTACGTATGGGGGCGAACCGTTGCAGGAACGGGCGGCCCGGGCGGCGATAGAAGGGAAGTCCTTGCTGGCCATTTTCCCGACAGGAGGGGGAAAATCGCTGACTTTCCAGTTGCCGGCACTGATGGAGGCGCAGGCGGTACACGGACTGACGGTGGTGATTTCGCCCTTGCAGTCGCTCATGAAAGACCAGGTGGACAACCTGGCCGACAGGGGGATTACGGATGCCGTGACCATCAACGGACTGCTGGACCCCATCACGAGGGCGCTTTCCATCTAGCGGGTGCAGGAGGGGGATGCTTCGCTGCTGTATATTGCTCCCGAGATGCTGCGCTCAAAGACTGTCGAACGGATTCTGATGGTACGGAATGTGGTGCGGTTCGTCATTGATGAGGCGCATTGTTTTTCTTCCTGGGGACAGGATTTCCGGGTGGATTACCTGTATATCGGCAAGTTCATTCAGGAGTACCAGCAAAAGAAGGGTTGCCGGACGCCGATACCGGTTTCCTGCTTCACGGCGACGGCCAAGCAGAAGGTGGTGCAGGATATTTGTGATTATTTCAAGCGGACGTTGAACCTGGACTTGGAGTTGTTCGCTTCTACGGCTTCGCGTACGAACCTGCGCTATTCGGTGATTCATGCCGAGACGGACGACGATAAGTACACCAAACTGAGGGAGCTGGTGGCGGAATCCACGTGCCCGACCATTGTGTATGTGTCGCGTACCCGGCGGACCAAGGAGCTGGCTTCGAAGTTGACGCGCGACGGGTACAAGGCGTTGCCTTTCAACGGGAAGATGGATTCGGACGAGAAGATTGCCAATCAGGATGCGTTCATGAACGACCAGGTGCGCATCATCGTGGCGACGTCGGCCTTCGGGATGGGCGTGGACAAGAAGGACGTGGGACTGGTGGTGCATTATGATATTTCCGATTCGCTGGAGAACTATGTGCAGGAGGCAGGCCGTGCCGGACGTGACCCTCATCTCAATGCACGGTGTTACGTGCTTTACAGCGACAACGACCTGGACAAGCATTTCATTCTGCTGAACCAGACGAAACTGAGTATCAGCGAAATCCAGCAGGTGTGGAAGGCGGTGAAGGACATGACGAGAAAGCGTATGCGGGTGTGCTGTTCGGCGCTGGAGATTGCCCGGAACGCCGGATGGGATGACTCGGTGTCGGACATCGAAACGCGGGTGCGGACGGCTTTGTCGGCACTGGAGCAGAGTGGTTACCTGGAGCGGGGGAACAATGTGCCGCATGTGTATGCCACCGGCATTACGGTGAAGAACATGGACGAGGCCCGGCAGCGTATCACGGCATCGGTCTTGTTTGGGCAGGATGAGATAGAGAAGGCGGTGCGAATCATTACTTCCTTGATTTCGCAGAAGTACATCGCCAAGGCGCAGGATTCGGGAGCGGAATCGCGGATTGATTATTTGGCTGACATCTTGGGGTTGACCAAGAAGGAGGTGGTGTCGGTGGTGGAACGGATGCGGCAGGAAGGTATCCTGGCCGACAGCAAGGATATATCGGCTTATCTGATGGATGCCGGTGATTCGGAACGGAGGGCCCGGATGTTTCTGGAGCGTTTTGCCAGGTTGGAACGGTACATTCTCAGCCACATCCCGGATGAGGCTTTGCATATCTCGTGCAAGCAGCTGAACGACAATGCGGTGCACGAGGGTATCGAGACTTCAAAGGAGAAGGACATCCGGACGTTACTTTATTTCCTGACCATCAAGGGGTATATCCGCAAGAAGGAAGATGCAGGGCATCACATGGAGCTCAGCCGGAGGGCGGATATGAAGTCGATTCTCCGGCGTGTGGAAAAGCGGATTGAGATTAGCCGGTTTGCCGTGGAATGGCTGTACAAGCTGGCAAAGGAGGGCGAAGTGCAGGATGCAGGGACCGAAAAGGCCGCCGTACAGTTCTCGGTGGTGGAGCTGTTGAACCAGTTGAAGGCGGGTTCCCGGTCTCTTTTTAATCCGGGAGAAGAGCTGCAGCTGGAGGAGGTGGAAGAGGCACTTTTGTATCTGTCGAAGATTGGGGCGCTCAAGTTGGAAGGGGGCTTCCTGGTGCTTTACAATGCGATGGATATCCGGCGTATCAAGGACAATAAGTCGCGCTACAAGCAGGATGACTACCGGATGCTGAACGAATTCTACAAGCAGAAAATCCAGCAGGTACACATCGTGGGGGAATATGCCAACCTGATGGTGAGGGATTATCAGGCGGCGTTGCAGTATGTGCAGGATTATTTCCAGATGGATTACAAGAAATTTATTGCCAAGTATTTCAAGGGGGAGCGGGTGAACGAGATTCAGCGCAACCTGACGCCGGAGAAATACAAGCAGTTGTTCGGCCAGCTGTCCAAGCGGCAGATGGAGATTATTTCGGACAAGGAGTCGCGCTGCATCGTGGTGGCGGCAGGGCCGGGAAGCGGCAAGACCCGGGTACTGGTGCACAAGCTGGCTTCGCTGTTGCTGCTGGAGGATGTGAAGCACGAGCAGTTGCTGATGCTGACTTTCTCCCGGGCGGCTGCCACGGAATTCAAGCAGCGGCTGATGGAACTGATTGGCAACGCGGCGCACTACGTGGAAATCAAGACTTTCCATGCTTATTGCTTTGACTTGCTGGGACTGATCGGCAACCTGGAGGAAGTGAAGAACGTGGTCGGGAAGGCGGCAGAAATGATTGAGCAGGGAGAGGTGGAGCCCAACCGCATCGGTAAGACGGTGCTGGTGATTGACGAGGCGCAGGACATGGGGGCTGAAGAACATGCGCTGGTGCGGGCGTTGATGCATCACAACGAGGAGATGCGGGTGATTGCAGTGGGCGACGACGACCAGAATATTTATGACTTCCGCGGGTCGGATGCCGGGTACATGTTCCGGTTGATGCAGGAGCCGGGAAGCCGCTTTGTAGAGATGACCGAGAACTACCGGAGCAGCCGGCATGTGGTGGCTTTTGCCAATGAGTTTGTGAAGGGGATTGGCCGGAGGATGAAGACTTCGCCCATTGTTTCCATGCGGAAGGAAGACGGGTGGGTGAGAGTGACCCGCCATTCGTCGGCTTGTATGTATCAGCCGTTGGTGGAGGAACTGTGTCGGAACCGGGGGGAAGGAACAAACTGTGTGCTGACCCAGACCAACGAGGAGGCGGTGATTGTGGTGGCGCTGTTGCGGAAACGGGGAGTGCGCAGCAAGTTGATTCAGTCGATGGAGGGGTTGCTGTTCTGGAACCTGGCCGAGATGCGGTATTTCCTGAAATATATCAGTAAGCGGGTCAGCACGCCGCTGATTCCGGATGACTTGTGGGAGGAGGCGAAGCGTGCCACTTTTGAGGCTTACGACGGAAGTTCGAGCCTGGCCTACGTGAAGCGTTGTGTGGAAGTGTTTGAGCAAATCAACCGGACGAAGTATGTGACGGATTTCAAGGAGTTCGTGTTTGAATCGTCGGTGGAGGACTTTTGCGACGTGTCGGGGGCGGATGTGGTGGTGTCGACCATTCACAAGGCCAAGGGCCGGGAGTTTGACGACGTGTACATGCTGGTTGCGGATGGCTACCTGAAGAACGACCATTTGCTGCGCCGCTATTATGTGGGCATCACCCGGGCCAAGAATCGGCTGTTCGTGCATACGAACGGGGATTTCTTTGCGGAGTTGAAGGCAGACGAGTATCGGGTGGACCCGCGGGAGTACGCGATGCCGGAAGAAATTGTGTTGCAGCTCTCGCACAAGGATGTGTTCCTGGACTTCTTCAAGTTCAAGGACCTCAAGCGGGTGGTGCTGTCGCTGAAAGGAGGAGACGCATTGGGTTACAAAGACGCTACCTTGTATGACGGGAAGCAGCGATCCGTGGCCCGTTTGTCGCAGAGCATGCAGAAGAAACTGGCAGAATGGAAGGAGCGTGGGTATGAGGTGAAGGCGGCTTCGGTGCGGTTTGTGGTGGCCTGGAAACCGAAGGATGCACCGAAAGAGGAGGCGGAGACGGCTGTGCTGCTGCCCGACCTGGTGTTGTGCTTGTGATTTATTTTCGTTACCTTTGCTTCTATAACCCCCAAAACTCAAAATTTATGGACATACAAACAATACTATCCAACCTGAAAATTGACCAGTTGAACGCCATGCAGGAGGCCGCCATCGATGCCTGGAAAGACGGCAGCGACCTGATTCTGCTTTCGCCCACCGGCTCCGGAAAGACGCTGGCTTACCTGTTGCCGCTGGTGAGCTCGCTGAAGCAGGGAGTGGAAGGCGTGCAGGCCGTGGTGCTGGTGCCTTCGCGCGAACTGGCTTTGCAGATTGAGCAGGTGTTCAAGGCCATGGGAACCGGCTTCCCGGTGATGAGCTGTTACGGCGGTCGCCCGGCCATGGAGGAACACCGCACCATGAAGGGCATCTCGCCGGCCGTGATTATCGGTACGCCGGGACGTATGAACGACCACCTGAACAAGGAGAATTTCGAGGCCGGCACGGTGCGTACGCTGGTCATCGACGAGTTTGACAAGTGCCTGGAGTTCGGCTTCCAGGACGAGATGGCCGAGGTCATCGGCAAGCTGCCGTCGTTGCGCCGCCGCTTCCTGTTGTCGGCCACCGATGCGGAGGAGATTCCGCGCTTCACGGGGATGAACCGCACGCAGAAGCTGGACTTCCTGAATCCGGAGGAGACGGTATCGCAGCGCTTGAGGCTCTACCGGGTGACCTCGCCGGAGAAGGACAAGCTGGAGACGCTCTACAAGCTGTTGTGTACGCTGGGCAACGAATCGACGCTGGTGTTCTGCAACCACCGGGAGAGTGTGGACCGGGTAGGGAAGTACCTGCACTCCATGAAGGTGTATTGCGAGACGTTCCACGGCGGCATGGAGCAGGACGACCGCGAACGGGCGTTGTATAAGTTCCGCAACGGGAGCTGCCATATCTTCGTATCGACCGACCTGGCGGCCCGGGGACTGGATATTCCCGACATCCGTCACGTGGTGCATTATCACTTGCCGGTGGCCGAGGACGGGTTCATTCATCGCAACGGACGTACGGCGCGCTGGGAGGCGGAGGGAAATGCCTTCCTCATTCTGCATGCCGAAGAACGTATCCCCGACTATGTGCCGCAGCCGCTCGAAGAGTTCGCCTTGCCGGAAAAGACACCGCAGCCTGCCTTGCCGGAATTTGTCACCTTATATATAGGGAAAGGCAAGAAAGACAAGATCAACAAGATTGACATCGTGGGTTTCCTCTCCAAAAAAGGCGGACTGGGCCGGGAGGACGTGGGCCGTGTAGACGTGAAAGATCACTATGCGTTTGCGGCTATTTCGCGGAGAAAGGCTAAACAAACGTTAAAACTCATACAAAATGAAAAGATTAAGGGGATAAAAACTTTGATAGAACTGGCAAAATAATAACTTTGTGTCACATCAGCCCTCCGGCGGTGAGGGCTGCTTCGCATTTTGCTATGTCGCGCGAGTGTCCTCCCTGCCATGGCTTTCCATTCTCGTGTCAATATGTTATCAAAATGACCTTTACTTGCATAATTTGAAAGTTAAAATCCGATAAGCGTGTAAAATTATCACGAATTCTTTTGGAAGTCTAAAAATAATCACTAAATTCGCAAGTGTTAGCTAAAATGATTGTTTAACCAAAACAAACTTCCAATGAAGAAACATAATTTTAATGCGGGACCGTCTATTTTGCCTCGCGAAGTGATAGAAAAGACAGCTCAGGCTATTCTTGATTTTAATGGTTCAGGACTTTCGTTGATGGAAATCAGTCACCGCGCGAAAGACTTCCAGCCGGTGGTGGACGAAGCGGTTGCGCTGTTCAAGGAACTGCTGCATATTCCGGAAGGATACTCGGTATTGTTCCTGGGTGGAGGTGCAAGCTTGGAGTTCTGTATGGTTCCCTATAATTTCCTGGAAAAGAAAGCGGCTTACCTGAACACGGGTACATGGGCTAAGAAGGCCATGAAGGAAGCCAAGGCTTTCGGCGAGACGATTGAGGTGGCTTCTTCCGAAAAGGATGGCTACACGTATATCCCGAAGAATTACGAAGTGCCGGCTGATGCGGATTATTTCCATATCACGACGAACAATACAATCTATGGTACGGAACTGCATGCCGACCTGGATGTGAACGTGCCGATGGTGGCTGATATGTCGTCGGATATCTTCTCCCGTCCGGTGGATGTGTCCAAGTATATCTGTATCTACGGAGGTGCGCAGAAGAACCTGGCGCCTGCGGGTGTGACTTTCGTCATCGTGAAGAACGATGCGCTGGGCAAGGTGTCCCGTCATATTCCGACCATGCTGAACTATCAGACGCATGTGGACAAGGGTTCTATGTTCAACACGCCGCCGGTAGTGCCTATTTATGCCGCACTCCAGACATTGCGCTGGCTGAAGGAACAGGGCGGTGTGGAAGAAATGCAGCGCCGTGCCAAACAGCGTGCCGACATGCTGTATGCGGAAATCGACCGCAACAAGCTGTTCCGGGGTACGGTGACGGTGAAGGAAGACCGTTCGTACATGAACATCTGCTTCGTCATGGCGGATGAATACAAGGAACTGGAGGCCGACTTCCTGAAGTTCGCTACCGAAAAAGGTATGGTGGGCATCAAGGGTCACCGTTCGGTAGGTGGTTTCCGTGCTTCTTGCTACAATGCCATGCCGGTAGAAAGTGTGCAGGCGCTCATCGACTGCATGCAGGAATTTGAGAAAATGCATTAATTGTTGTTATATCTGAGAATAAGGGCGTGGGAGATACAAAAACACGTCCTTGTTTTCTTTAAAATCGAATATTATGAAAGTATTGGTTGCGACAGAGAAACCGTTTGCCAAAGTGGCAGTAGACGGTATCCGGAAAGAGATAGAAGGTGCAGGCTATGAACTGGCTTTGCTGGAGAAATATACCGACAAACAGCAGTTGCTCGATGCGGTGAAGGATGCGAATGCGGTGATTATCCGCAGTGACATCATCGACAAGGAGGTGCTGGATGCGGCGAAGGAACTGAAAATCGTGGTGCGTGCCGGTGCGGGATACGACAATGTGGACCTGGAGGCGGCTACGGCGCACGGGGTTTGCGTGATGAATACGCCGGGGCAGAACTCGAATGCGGTGGCCGAACTGGCTTTCGGCATGATGGTGATGGCGGTGCGTAACTTCTACGACGGCAAGTCGGGCACGGAACTGAAGGGCAAGAAGCTGGGTATTCATGCGTATGGCAACGTGGGACGCAATGTGGCACGTATCGCCAAGGGATTCGGCATGGACATCTATGCGTACGATGCGTATTGCCCGAAGGAAGCGATGGAGGCCGACGGCGTGAAACCGGTGGATTCAGCCGAAGAACTGTATGCCACTTGCAACGTGGTGTCTCTGCACATTCCGGCTACTGCCGAAACCAAGAACTCGATTAATTATGCGCTGGTGAACCGGATGCCGAAAAACGGTCTGCTGGTGAATACGGCCCGCAAGGAGGTCATCAACGAGGCAGAACTGATCAAGCTGATGGAAGACCGTCCGGACTTGAAATATGTGACGGACATCATGCCGGTGGCCAATGAAGAATTTGCGGCCAAATTCCCGGGACGTTATTTCTCTACGCCGAAGAAGATGGGTGCACAGACGGCTGAGGCGAATATCAATGCCGGTATCGCAGCGGCCCGTCAGATTGTGGGCTTCCTGAAGGATGGTTGTGAGAAATTCCGTGTAAATAAAAAATAACTCCTGTTTTACGCATAAATGAAACTGACGAGTGACGAACGGCATTTGCTGATTCCGTTGGGAATGAGCAGTTCCTTGCTGCTGGTGAATACGTTGTGCAGGTCGTTTCTGGATGACTTCTGGCAAGGTTTTCTGTGCGGTATGGCACTGGTATGTTTCCTTTATGCGTTTCGGACGTTAGTATTGTTTTTCAAACGAAATTTCAAGCATTATGGCAACAGTAAAACCATTTAAAGGGCTTCGTCCGCCGAAGGAACTGGTGGAGCAGGTGGCTTCCCGTCCTTACGACGTGTTGAACTCGGCTGAGGCCCGCGCCGAGGCGAAAGGCAACGAGAAATCATTGTATCACATCATCAAGCCGGAGATTGACTTCCCGGAAGGTACCGACGAGCACGACCCGCGGGTGTACGACAAGGCGGTAGCGAATTTCCGGATGTTCCAGGAAAAGGGCTGGCTGGTGCAGGACGACAAACCGTGTTATTATATTTATGCCCAGACCATGAACGGCAAGACGCAGTATGGCCTGGTGGTGGGGGCTTACGTGCCCGACTACATGAACGGAGTAATCAAAAAGCATGAGCTGACGCGACGCGACAAGGAAGAAGACCGCATGAAGCATGTGCGGGTAAACAATGCGAACATCGAACCGGTGTTCTTCGCTTACCCGGAAAGCAAGGTGCTCGATGCGGTGGTGGCGAAATATACGGCACAGAAGCCGGTGTATGATTTCGTGGCACCCGACGACGGCTTCGGCCATCAGTTCTGGGTGATTGACGACGAAAAGGACATCGCCACAATCACGGAGGCGTTCAAGGAGATGCCTTCGCTCTACATTGCCGACGGACATCACCGGAGTGCGGCAGCGGCACTGGTGGGGGCTGAAAAGGCGGCCCAGAATCCGAACCATCGGGGCGACGAGGAATACAATTACTTCATGGCGGTGTGTTTCCCGGCCGAGCAGCTCACCATCATCGACTACAACCGGGTGGTGAAGGACTTGAACGGACTGACGCCGCAGGAGTTCCTGGAGGCGCTGAAGAAGAACTTCGTGGTGGAGGAAAAGGGAACGGACATCTACAAGCCGGCGGCCCTGCATAACTTCTCATTGTATTTGGACAGAAAGTGGTACAGCCTGACGGCCAAACCGGGCACGTACGACGACCACGACCCGATTGGGGTGCTCGACGTGACGATTTCCTCGAACCTGATTCTGGACGAGATTCTCGGCATCAAGGACTTGCGTTCGGACAAGCGCATCGATTTCGTGGGCGGTATCCGCGGACTGGGTGAGCTGAAGAAACGGGTGGACAGTGGCGAGATGAAGATGGCGCTGGCTCTCTATCCGGTGTCCATGAAGCAGCTGATGGACATTGCCGATACAGGCAACATCATGCCGCCGAAAACCACTTGGTTCGAACCGAAACTGCGTTCGGGATTGGTGATTCACAAACTGGAGTGAAAGGCTTCCTCAGAAAGAAATCAAGGGCTGTAGCTTCCTGAAAGGGGCACGGCTCTGGTGATATACGTTATCATTTTTGTAAATCCTCTTGTTTTAGTCGTGTATTTCTTGGGGACGGCTGGAAACAAGAGGATTTTTTGCGGATATGCGGGGGAGAATCCGTCGGAAAGAAGATGAAAAAAACGCACTTGCGTTCGGGTTGAAACGTAAGTGCGTTTTGTCTGAAACTCTTTGGCGTTTGGATTGAAACGCAAGTGCGTTTGAGTCGGAACGTCAAGGCGTTTTTTTAGGGTCGGGAAAGTGAGCCTTACGTGGTTTCGGGGAGGCTCTTCTTTTTCAAAATAGTCTTATTTCGGCAGGGTCACGGGGAACAGGTCGTTCGGACGGTGTTCGCGCAGGATGACCTGCTTCATTTGGTCTACGAGCTCCGGATGCTGTGCAGCCACGTCGTGGTCTTCGTGGATGTCGTCGGCCAGGTTATAGAGATGAGGCACGCCCTTCTTGACCACCATCTTCCAGTCGCCCATGCGGAGACCAATCTGGTCGGTTTCGTGGAACTCCCAGTAGAGGAAGTCGTGCGACTTCTGGGTGGCGTCATTCCCCAGCAGGGTGGGGGCGAAGGAGATGCCGTCGAAGCAGTCGCCTTCCAGTTTCTTGTTCAGGTATTTCTTCGGGAAACGCTTGTCGCCCACCAGCTCGCAGAACGTCGGCATAATGTCGTAGAAGGCCAGCTGATGGTCGTTCACGGTACCGGCTTTCACCTTGCCCGGCCAGCGGACGATGAACGGGATGCGGATGCCGCCTTCGTAGCATTGGCGCTTCAGGCCGCGCAGCTTGCCGTCGCGTCCGAAGAACGTCGGGTCGGCCCCGCCTTCTTCGTGAGGACCGTTGTCACTGCTGAAAATCACAATCGTATTCTCGTCGAGACCTTTTTCTTTCAGCTTGGCCAGGATTTCACCCACGTAAGTATCCAGTCGGTTGATCATGCCGGCAAACTGGGCATGGGTGTGTACGGTGGCGTTGTAGCGCGAACCTTCCTGTCCGCCCCAGGTCTTGTCTTCAAAGAACTTTTGCTTGTATTTCTTCAGAAGAGAGTCGTTGGGCTGGGTCAGTTCGGCATGCGGCAGGGTATAAGTGAAGAAGCCGTAGAAAGGCTGGGAAGCGTCCTGCTTGTCGAGCCATTCCATCGCCTTGCGGTGGATGATGTCGGCCGAGTACTGGGTACGCTTGAAGTAGTCGTCGCCGTACATCGGGTAGCGGATATTGTCTTCCAGGACGATGCGGGTCACGGCAGTGTCGCCTGCGGCCCGGCTGTAACTGTTCAGGAAATTCGGGTAGTAGAGGTGAGCTTGGAACTGGCACATGTAGCCGAAGTATTCGTCCACGCCGCGCTTGTCGGGAGTGGAGGTCGAGCCTTCATAGCCGCCCGCCCATTTGCCGAACATGCCGGTGGTATAGCCGTTCTTCTTCATGATTTCCGGCAGGATGATGTGCTGCGGGTCGTAGGGTTCCTGTCCCGTCACGGCAAATTCCTTGTTCTGTCCGTACCACACCTCGCCGCTCCAGTATTCCTTGTTGCCTCTCACGTGGCCGTGTCCGCTGTGCTGGCCGGTCATCAGGCTGGCGCGCGACGGCGCACTCACGGGACTTCCGGCGTAGGCCTGGGTAAAGCGCATGCCTTCGCGGGCCATCTGATCGATGCAGGGAGTCTGGATGAAAGGTTGTCCGTAGCAGCCTAAATCGCCGTAGCCCATGTCGTCGCAAAGAATAAAGATAATGTTGGGTTTCTCGGAAGCGGGAGTGGCAGCTTGTGCATGAGGAGCAGCCAGGGCTGCCAGCCCCATACAGTAAGTCAGTTTCTGTAGTTTTTTCATGCCATTAGTTTCTTAAAGGGGTTATTTGTGGACAAAGATAATGTTTTCGGGGTAAAGATGAGCGAAAATCACTAAATTTGCGTCCTGAAAAAAACAAAAGCCATGCAAGACGATACCTATAAGACCATTGGAGCGCGTGCCGAGGCCATCTATACCGAGAAGCGCAGCAAGTTTATCGCCATCGCGCTGCCGGTACGCACCCTGACCGAAGTCAAGTCGCTCCTGGAGGAGTACCAGAAGAAATACTACGACGCGCGCCACGTGTGTTATGCCTACATGCTGGGGCCGGAACGGAAGGATTTCCGGGCGAACGACAACGGGGAGCCTTCGGGAACGGCGGGCAAGCCGATTCTGGGACAAATCAACTCGCACGAGCTGACCGACGTGCTGGTCATCGTGGTGCGCTATTTCGGGGGCATCAAACTGGGCACGAGCGGACTGATTGTGGCCTACCGTACGGCGGCGGCCTTGGCGCTGGAGGAGGCTCCGGTGCTGGAGAAGACCGTCGACGAGGAGGTGGCCGTGGCCTTCGAATATCCTTTCATGAACGACATCATGCGCATCGTCAAGGAGGAGTCGCCCGAGATTCTGGAACAGTCGTACGACATGGACTGCCTGATGCGGCTGCGCATCCGCAAGTCGATGATGGGCAAGCTCCGCGCCCGGCTGGAGAAAGTGGAGACGGCCCGTTTCGTGGACGAGTGACAGCCTGCTGCGGCTGCGCATCCGTCCGTCGATGAGGAGAAAGCTCCGCGTACGGCGGAAGAAAATGGCAACGGTCCGTTTCGTGGATAAACAACGGATGGATGGAATTGGAACCGGAATTTTTTTTCTTGGGGGAAAGTGCTGATTTTTGGCCATTTCCTGCGGTTTTTTAATAAATTTTATTACCTTTGTTACTAACCTATAATCTTCATCTTATGAAACGTCTGGTCGGTCTTTTCTGCTTGGTGTGTCTCCTTTTCGGATGCAAGGAGGAAGCAGACCGTGGCTTGGTGCAGCCAGTGGAACAGTCGGTGGTGTCGGAAGAGGCTGCGCCGGACAGTGTGGAAGCGGTGCTCCCGTTTGAGCGCAAACCGTTGACGGGTGCCGACATTATTCTGGTCAAGGAACTGCTTTTCGACAAATATACCCTGAAGGATGAATATCCGTATCAGGACACGGTGCGCTCGTTCAAGTGGGACGTGATTCGCAAATGTCTGGCCTTCATCGAGAACCTGCAACATGAGGCTGCCCGCTGGGCCGTTTTCCAGAACTACAAGAACCGGAACCAGGAAGCGCCGCTGGTGCGGAGCTATGTGCGCAACGTGTACCGCCGCATTGCCGATACGCTGGGCGTGGAACGCTACCAGTCGGTACCGCTTTACCTGCCGACCGATACGCTGGTGCCCGAACGTTACGGACGCGACGGGGCCTTGGCTTCCTTGCGGGGCGAGAGCGGAGGGTTCTACCGGGTGTCGCCGGTGAGCATCGAGGGAGAATGGCTAGTGCCTCGCCGCTATGTCAAGCTGCTGGCCGACAGCACGGCCTTTCATCGGGTGGTGGTGGTAGACCGGGGCGACCAGAACATCGCCACGCTGGAACGGCTGGAAGAAGGTACCTGGGCCATCCGCAGCATGAATCCGTCCACTACGGGCATGCACCGTCCGCCGTATGCGCAGGAAACACCTCTCGGCATGTTCGTGGTGCAGGAGAAGAAGTCGCGCATGGTCTTTCTGAAAGACGGTTCCTCGGCCACCGGAGGCTATGCGCCCTACGCGAGCCGTTTCACCAACGGGGCCTATATCCACGGTGTGCCGGTCAATGTGCCGCGGACAGCCATGATTGAGTACAGCTGGTCGCTGGGCACCACGCCCCGTTCGCACATGTGTGTGCGGAATGCCACCTCGCATGCCAAGTTCGTTTACGACTGGGCCCCGCAGGAACGGGCACTGGTCATCGTAATTGAGTGATTTCTATAAAATTAACTCTCTTGCGGAATCGGAATGTCCGGAAAATCCGTACCTTTGCCGCCGAATATTCTTAGGTGGTCAAAATCATGCACAATTCTATATTGAAATTTCTTTTTTCGGCACTTTTCCTGTCTTTCCCCTGTGCGTATTTCACGGCGGGAGGGGAGTGTGTTTCTCCTGAAAACCCGGCAGCTGCGGTGAAGGCAGCCGACGAGGTAACGTCGCTTTATCACGCCATGCAGCTGGAGGGAGTGGTCAACTGGAAGGCGTTCAAGCTGGCAGTGACCGGCTACAACCGCATCAAGGGGCGGAAACGCGAGGTGCTGACGCTGATTGATTTCTCGAAACCCTCCACGGAAAAACGGCTCTACGTGTTCGACATGAAGCATCGCCGGATGCTCTATTCGTCGGTCGTTTCGCACGGGAAGAACAGCGGGGGGAATTACGCCACTTCGTTCTCCAATGAATACGGCTCTTATAAAAGTTCGCTGGGTTTCTACCTGACGGCCTCTACCTATCAGGGGAAGAACGGCTATTCGCTGGTGCTCGACGGACTGGAGAAAGGCATCAACGACCGGGCCCGTGAGCGGGCCATCGTGGTACACGGGGCTGCTTATGCCGACCCTTCAGTGGCTCAGCGTGGCGGGCGACTGGGACGCAGTTTCGGCTGTCCGGCCCTTCCTACCTCCGTGGCACGTCCGATTATCGATACGATAAAAGGGGGCAGCGTCATGTATATCTATGCCGAAACCCCCTCTTACCTGGCTCAGAGTTCCATTCTGAACGACTCGGATGTGAATGTTATCGTAAATCAATGATTTCCGCTTCCGGATATTTCTGCTTGTTGAAGCGGAACGTCGCATCGGGCAGGTTCACGCCCGTCTGGTACGACGAAATCTGAAATTCCTGTTTCTTGCCGTTGTGCAGCTGGATGGCTATGTAGACCGGCGAACCGTTTTCCTTTACGTTCAGTGTGATGCTTTTCACGTCCTGTGAAGCCTTGGGCGTGAGCAGGATTTCCTGTCCCCGCTTGCCTTGGCGGGTCTTCTCGCCCACATAGCGATAGTTGAAGCTCTTCTTGTAGGAAGTCAGCAGGGCATACGGATTGATGCTCTGCAGCTCCTCCGGGGTAGGGGTGGACACGTTCACCTCTTCGTTCTGCTCCACGTAGCTCCACTGTGTCTTGCCGTCGAACCACGTCCGGATACCTCCGCTTTCCAGGTAGAACTTGTCGCCTTTCAGCAACAGTTTGCCGCGCTGTGTGCCTCCGAAACTCAGGCTGACACCGCCCGCCTTGCGGTACGTGTCGGCCATCTTATTTAAAATGCTTTCCGCTTTGGCATCCTGCTGGGCTGCTGCCTGCAGCCAGGCGATTCCCATGAGCAGGACGACCAGAAAAATCTTTCTCATATCAAGTCTGTTTATTAGGTTGTACGGATAAGGGCAGCCTGTGTCAGTCTTTCAGGCTGCTCATTCTCATTTGCAAGTCGTTCTCGTCCAGGCAGAGCACGTCGCGCGCCTTGCTGCCGTTGGCCGGTCCCACGATGCCCGCTTTCTCCAGCTGGTCCATGATACGGCCGGCCCGGTTGTAGCCGATGGAGAATTTGCGCTGAATCAGGGAAGTAGACCCCTGCTGGTGATAGATGACCAGTCGGGCTGCCTCTTCGAAGAGCGGGTCGAGACGGTTCATGTCCACGTCGGCCGCACTGCCGCTTGCTTCCGCATTCTCGTCCACGTATTCCGGCAGCATGAAGGCCGTAGGATAACCCTGCTGCTTGCCGATGTATTCTGCGATGCGTTCCACTTCCGGCGTGTCGACGAAGGCACACTGCACACGCACCGGATCGTTGCCTTGCAGGTAGAGCATATCACCCTTACCAATCAGCTGCTGGGCACCCGGACGGTCGAGGATGGTACGGGAGTCCATCATGGAAGCCACACGGAAGGCCACACGCGCCGGGAAGTTCGCCTTGATGGTACCCGTGATGATGTTCGTCGTCGGACGCTGGGTAGCGATGATGGCATGGATACCCACCGCACGGGCCAACTGGGCGATACGGCAGATGGGCAGTTCCACTTCCTTGCCGGCGGTCATGATCAAGTCGCCGAACTCATCAATGATGATGACGATGTAGGGCAGGAAGTGATGCCCGTTCTCCGGATTCAGTTGGCGGTTGATGAATTTCGCGTTGTATTCCTTGATGTTACGGCAGCCCGCACTCTGCAGGAGCTTGTAACGGTTGTCCATTTCCACGCACAGCGAGTTCAGCGTCTGTACCACCTTCGTCACGTCGGTGATGATGGCATCGCCTCCGTCGGGCAGCTTGGCCAGGAAGTGGCGCTCAATCGGCGCATAGATGGCGAATTCCACCTTCTTCGGGTCGATGATGACGAATTTCAGCTCGCTCGGGTGCTTCTTGTAGAGCAGGGAAGTCACGATGGCATTCAGACCGACAGACTTACCTTGACCTGTGGCACCGGCCACCAGCATGTGGGGCGCTTTGGCCAGATCGACCATGAACACCTCATTGGTGATGGTCTTTCCCAGGGCCACCGGCAGGTCGTAAGTGGTTTCCTGGAACTTCTTGCTGGCCAGGATGGAACTCATCGGCACGATGTGCGGGTTGGCGTTCGGTACCTCGATACCGATGGTACCTTTGCCCGGAATCGGGGCGATGATACGGATACCCAGTGCCGAAAGGCTCAGGGCGATGTCGTCTTCCAGGTTACGGATTTTCGAGATACGTACCCCTTCGGCCGGCGTAATCTCGTATAAGGTAATCGTGGGGCCCACACTGGCCTTGATGGAACTGATTTCGATGCCGAAGCTGCGCAACACCTTGATGATGCGGTTCTTGTTGGCATTCTGTTCCTCCATGTCGATGTCTGGGTCTTCGTTCTGGTAGGTATTCAGCAAGTCGAGGGTAGGGAAGTGATAGAACTCCAGGTCCAGTCGCGGGTTATACGGCTGGGTGATGTCGCCCTTGTAGGCCTGGTCTTCCTCCTTGGTATCGTTGCTCACCTCGAACGCCGGTTCTTCTGCCTTTTCTTCCTCCTTCCGAACCGGCTCCACCTCAAAAGGGTGTGCTTCGTCTTTCTCTTCCGGTTCAATGGGCAGGTCGATGGCATGGGAGGCTTCTTCCTTCGGTGGAGCTACGGGCGTTTCTTTTTTCGTTTCCTTCACCGGAGCCGGTTCCGTTTCTTTCGTTTCCGCTGCCGGTTCTTCCTCCTTTTCAGCCCCGTCTTTCTTCTTCTCTTCCTTCTGTTTCCGGTGCGTCCAGCTCTTCCAGAAACTTTCCTTCTTTTCCTTCTTCTCCTCTTCCGGGTCGGTCAGCGGAGCCGTGACAGCTTCCGCTTTCACCTCCTCCTCCTGGCGGGAAGCCGTGTCGGGCTGTGAAGCTCCGGCATCAGGGGCACTCTCTCCTTTCTTCAGACTGGGATGCAAGGCCTTGCGTACCACGCCCATGGTTTGCTGCGTGAGGGCCACCCCAAAGAGAATCGCTACCGCCAGCAGCACCAGAATCAGTCCCGGCGTACCGATTTGCGAACAAATCCAGCGGCTCACGTTGTAGCCGTGCAGTCCGCCCGGATAAATAAAGGAATCCTCCATCAGTCCCCCGAACGCGAATCCCAGGGTGACGGAGAACCAGATCATCACCGTGGCACAGCCCAGGAACCAGTTGCGGATGCGGAACTGATACGCTTTCATCAGTTTCATGCCCGCCACCACCAGGAAAATGATGATGCAGTAGGCCGAAAACCCGAAACAGTCGTTGATGAGGAACTGTGCCAGCTGGGCCCCTCTGGCCCCCGCATAGTTCTGGATGCGGTTGCCCGTTTCCAGCAGTTCCGACGGGTTGGGATGCGTCAGGATGCTTTGGTCATTTCCTCCGGTAAAGAAGAAGGAACTGAAAGCCAGCAGCATGTACACGCCGAAGATGACGCACAATAGCCCTATAATGAATGAAGTGGTTTCACTTTTTAGCACTGTCCATGTTTTTCCGGCCATGGCTACCGCTTTTTCACTTTTGCTCGTATCTGTTTTTTTAGTTTGCATGGTGACTCAAATTAGCTTAACATTCATGCAAATGTACGAATAAAACTAGAACTGAGAAATTTTTTTTGTACCTTTGCGCTTCAATTAGCGTGATTATGGAAGAAAAAAACTCTCAAGTGATATTCGATAAAAATGCGGTCGAGTTCGTGACAGTGGCCGCCGAGTTTTGTGGGTTTATGGAGCGGGTTTCCGACATGAAGCGCCGCGATTTTGTAGACAAATCCCTGAAACTCCTTCCTCTTTTATACCTGAAAGCTTCGTTGCTTCCCGCGTGTGAGCGGATGGATGATGCCGACCCCGAAACCTTCGTGACGGAAACCGACTACGAGGTGCTGCGTGGCTCGGTGGCTTCCCTTCTGGGCGAATACGACGATTACCTCGAAGTTTTCCTCGACGACATGGCCTATAGTGATACGCCCATCCATCAGAACATCTCCGAGTGCCTGGCCGACATCTACCAGCCGCTCAAGGATTTCATCTGCGTGTTCCAGCTGGGACTGGAGCAGACTATGAACGACTCGCTGGCCATCTGCCGCGAACTGTTTGCCGAGTTCTGGGGGCAGCGCCTGGTGAACGTGATGCGGGCCCTGCACGACGTGAAATACCGCCAGCTGGCTCATGAGGAAGCGGAAGACGAATCCCCGCTGTATGAAGACCACTGTACCGAAGAAGAACTGTATGAAGGCCTGGACATGGGCGAGGAGGAATAACCCTAAAATGTGCGAATCGAAATGGTAGAACTACAGAGCAAGATAGACAAGAAGTTTGTTGCCGAACTGCCCAAAGTGTCCTTTCCCGGCCGCATATTTGTGATTTACACGGAGGCGGAAGCCCGCAAGGCCATTGATTACCTGAATACCCATGTGCTGGTGGGGGTGGATACCGAAACCCGCCCGTCGTTCCGGAAAGGTGCCGTCAACAAGGTGGCCTTGCTGCAGGTGTCCACCTACGACACGTGCTTCCTTTTCCGCCTGAACCATCTGGGCCTGCCCGACTTCCTGGAAGAGTTCCTGCAGAACGATGTGCTGAAAATCGGTCTTTCGCTGAAAGACGATTTCGCCATGCTGCGCCGCCGCAACCGCAAGGACCCGCGTACCGGCAACTGGGTGGAGCTGCAGGATTATGTCACGGCTTTCGGACTGGAGGAGAAGAGCTTGCAGAAGATTTATGCCCTCCTTTTCCACGAAAAGATTTCCAAGAGCCAGCGCCTGTCCAACTGGGAGGCCGACACCCTGACCGAGGCACAGCAGCTGTATGCCGCCACCGATGCCTGGGCCTGTGTACGCATCTATGAGTACCTGGAAGAGCTTCGCCGGACAGGAAAATACCGGGTGATACGCCCCGAGGCCCCCGAAAATATTCTCGACGATTAATAACTTAAACCATACAAATGAGCTATAAGAAAGTATTTCTCAAACCCGGAAAGGAAGAATCGCTCAAGCGTTTCCATCCTTGGGTTTTCTCCGGCGCCATTGCCCGCGTGGAAGGTGAACCGGAAGAAGGTGAGGTGGTCGATGTCTATACCTCGAAGAAGGAGTTCATTGCCTGCGGACATTTCCAGATAGGCAGCATCGCCGTGCGCGTACTGTCCTTCCGTCAGGAACCCATCGACCATGACTACTGGGTACGCCGTCTGCAGGTGGCCAAGGACCTCCGCTGTGCGTTGGGCCTGATTGGCAATCCCCGCAACAACACCTATCGTCTGGTACACGGCGAAGGCGACAACCTCCCCGGACTCATCATCGACGTGTACGACCATACCGCCGTCATGCAGGCACACTCTGCCGGCATGCATCTCGACCGTATGGCGGTGGCCGATGCCCTTGAAGAGGTGATGGGTGACGTCATCCAGCACATCTATTATAAATCGGAAACCACGCTGCCTTTCAAGGCCGACTTGCTGGCCACAGAAAACGGCTTCCTCAAGGGAGGCAGTCCGGAGAACGTGGCGATGGAAAACGGCCTGAAGTTCCACGTGGACTGGCTCAAGGGGCAGAAGACCGGCTTCTTCGTCGACCAGCGTGAGAACCGTGCCCTGCTGGAACGCTATGCCAAGGGCCGCAACGTGCTCAACATGTTCTGTTACACCGGCGGTTTCTCGTTTTATGCCATGCGCGGCGGAGCCAATCTGGTACACTCCGTGGACAGTTCCGCCAAGGCCATCGACCTGACCAACGAGAACGTGGCCCTCAACTTCCCCGGCGACACCCGTCACCAGGCGTTTGCGGAAGATGCCTTCAAGTTCCTCGACCGCATGGGCGACCAGTACGACCTGATTATTCTCGACCCGCCGGCCTTTGCCAAGCACCGTGACGCCCTCCGCAATGCCTTGCGCGGCTATACCAAGCTCAACGCCAAGGCTTTCGAGAAAATCCGTCCGGGCGGCATCCTCTTCACCTTCTCCTGTTCGCAGGTAGTCAGCAAGCAGGATTTCCGCAATGCCGTGTTCACCGCTGCCGCCCAGAGCGGACGCAGCGTGCGCATTCTTCACCAGCTTACGCAGCCGGGCGACCATCCGGTCAACATCTACCATCCCGAAGGAGAATACCTCAAGGGACTGGTACTCTACGTAGAATAACCCTTTTCTAGAGGCAATACAAACCAAAAGCTGTTTCCTGCCGGAAGTTCCGTGCGGGAAACAGCTTTTAATTTGTCGATTCTCCAGTCTGCCTTTATCCAAACAATTTTCCCAGCAGGCCCTGTTTTTTCTTTTTCTTTTCTATTCGTCTTTCCTCCACTTTTTCCAGGCGGTCGCTCAAAGCCTCGTCCACTAAGTCAGCCACCTTGACGTGGTTATGGATAATCCGGTAGATTGTTCCCCAGTCGAAGAGCCCCCCCAGGTTACGGTCGTCAATGAAGACGTCTGCCTTCAGCTTACGCGAAAAATGTTCGTGCCCCGTTTTTTCTTCTGGATAATTCGTATTGATGGCATAAAACTCCAGTCCTCGCTGGCGGCAGAACTCCACTGCATCTTCCAGCAGCTTGTCCTCTCTCACCGACCATAGAATTAACCGGTGGCCTTCCCGTTGCAACGTTCTCAGAGTGTCGATGGCAAAAGGAATTTCTTTTCCTATTTCGGGATAGCGGTGTTCTACAATAGTACCGTCAAAGTCAACAGCTATAACCATATATGTTTTAGTTTTAAAGATTTGCAAAGTAAGACCACAAATTTAGGAAAAGAAACTCATAACTCCTGTAGTGAACCCCTCAAAATTTATTACCTTTGTTTGATTGACAACTAGACATAGCTGAATGTTCGCTTTTATCTGCATAAATTGACAAAATCAGGTAAGATAAAATAGGGAAGATAGCCAATCGGTACTTTGATAGTTTTAATATAGTTTCGAAACTTTAGATGTGTCGCCAAGTATATGGTATTGGAATAAACTTTTGAGACATATATTATTCGAAGGTTTACAGTTAGCAATAATGAGTTCGTAATAGTGTTTCATAAAAAACACCCCAAAAGTTGAATACAAAACTTTTGGGGTGTAGTTCAGTTTATTGGAGATGGTCTCTTTTTTACCGTATTAATAGGTCTTGTTTATTTCACCATTTTGATGATAGCTGCACGGCTCAAGCGAGGATTTTCCTTAAACATAGTATCCACTCCGCCTTTGTATTCCATAGTCAGCTGTTCTTTGTTCACACCATATTTGTCTACCAGTGTGTTGTACACAGCTTCAGCTCTTTGTTTGCTCAAGCGTTCATTGTATTCAGCTGTACCTGTTTGTTTATCAGCATATCCTGTAATAATGAATTTATTTTCAGGATATTTTTTGATAAGGTTGGCATATGCTTCCAAGTTCACAGCCTCTTTTTGGCTCAGATAAGCTTTGTTGATGTCGAAGAAAGCTGTATATTCAGGTGCATCCGGCAATTTGTTGCTTTCTGAAGTACTGGAAGCTACAGGCTGCGGCTGGTTGCGTTTTTCCTCTTCCAATGCATTTACCCGGTTTCTCAGATTTGCATTTTCTTCATTCATACTTCTGAGCTGACTTTGTACAGCTTGCATTTCAGCAGCTGAAATTCCCGTACCTTTGGTCCAGTCTCTACGGTTGAAATGATAAGTCGCTCCTACCATCAATGCGCCGGAACCTTCTACGTTCTTTCCACCGCGGATACCGTCCATTACGTCATTGTTGATGGTACCTCTTAATTCCAAGTTGAGATCCCAAGCCTTGTTCAAGCGGAAACGGTTGATAAAGCCGATGCCTCCGGAGAGTTCATTTTCATCGTTGTCCATTCCTCTCAGATAGCCGATACTTACGTAAGGAATCGCATTGTACAATCGGTCTTCGCGGTAACCGCAGAACATATTGGTGAAGTTCAACATTACATCGCCGTGCAGATGGAGGATACCCCATTTGGTGCGGTATAGGTTATTGTCTACACGTTCATAAGAAAAACCTCCGTCGCTGAAAGAGTATCCTTTCGCCTGATAGCCGCCGAAGCCTAGACGCAATCCAATGGAAGGAGTGAACCATTTACCTGCATTGACTTCAAAAATTGGGGTAATCAGTTTCCCGGCTTTCCCTTCACTGATGTGATCTCCAACATACATCTGTGCACCGATGTTAGCTCCTACAAACCAATTGTCTTTGAACAAGTTTGTTTGTACAGTGTATTTTTCAACCTTTTCTACATCGTTGTTAAGCTGCGTGTTTTGAGCAATTGCACTTATGCTTGTCGTAAGTGCAATACCAAGAATGTAAATAAATCTACTATTCATATTCATGTTTGTTGGTTAAAAATTCTGGCTCAAAGATAATACAATATTTCCAAACGTTATTAAGAAAAAAAGAAATATATGTTGGAAATATTTTATTTGTTTAAGAAAGTGTATTTAAAAGTACATATTTATTCCCAAATTGGCATAGGGAAGAAGTGAAATTTTCTTGTCTGTGAATATTCTGGCGCCCGGTATGATGCTCCCTTTATATATTCTCATCACTTCTTCAGCAAAGATTCCCCATCTGTCGTTCACCCGTACTGTTTCTTTCAGTCCAGTCTGTATGCCAAAAAAATCTTTTTGGGCTGCTCGATGGTGTGTGTATAAAAGACCTGCCAAGCCTTCTACTGTAAAGATTCTTTCCGGGTTGTACTCTGTCGCTAAAGTTGTAAAGTCAACCAGATAGTCGGCTCCTATAGTAATCGGATACACATGTTTGCTCACTGCATAAGGATAATGAGCGACTTCCATGTAACCTCTTACGGAAGAATATTTGCTCCATCTTCTTCCATACCCCACATAGAATTGTTGTCCAAGATGCTTCATCATGGTTCTGAACTGCTGGTCTCCGCTTCTCATCGGATGGTTGGCTCCCATTGCAACGATGGCAAAGTTATACGGCTCGAATTGATACTTGTGGAGGGCTATATGCTCTTCCCTTCTTCTGTATTGGACTCCCATCTCTATGCTCAAGTTCTGCATAGTCCGTTTGCTGCTTGCTCCCTTTCTGAAATTTTGGGTATATTTGTTTTTGCTCCAGCGAGCCTGTCCGAATACTCCGATGTGGTCGTTGACAGCATACACCAGTTGTCCTCCTACGGTGGGTCCCGTAAAAGGTCTTACTTTTCGTGCGTAAGTTGCCCCTCGATGTGCAACGGCTCCAGCCTCCAATCCTCCCATTACGTTTACTTCCAGTTTAGGATCTGTTATTCCGTCATTGAATAATCGGTTCAGGTTGACCAGTCCTTCCAGACGGACCCCACCGTATGCTTCTTTGACTTTTCCTTTGCCTTGGTCGGGTAGAGTCTCATGTATGCCGGCGAATAAAGTACCTCTTAATCCAAAAGGCAGGAACCATTTTCCCATACTGAGTCCCATTACCGGTCCCACAGGCTCCAGTACGCCATTCATCACCGGTGCTTTCCTGATTCTGGCCGAATAATCCCCTTGGATACCTGCATAGATTTCGTAAAATAGATTGTCCAGTTTGCCAGTGTTGGCTGATACTCCTAAACTCTTCTGTTGACTTGTGAACAGGTAGGTTAGTCCAGCTATTGCTTGAGCTCCTATATCGTATTTCTTTTGTGAGTCTAGTCCATTGATTCCATCAGTAAAAAGATTCACTCTTGGTTCGACAAACAGGTTTAGGTGATTGTGCAAGCTATAGCTCACGTGCATGCCTCCGTATATTCCTCCTGAAAAGAAACGTTTTTTCGACACTTTGTTTCTTGTCCAGTAGGCTCCTACGCCCCATACCGTTTCCAAATCCCAATTGGAGTTTTCTTCATACCCCCTTAGATAGTCTAAGATTCGGAACATGTGCGCAATCTCTATACCACCTCTTCCTATCTGTTCATTCATGCCTCCTTCCACACCAATTCGGTAACGGTTGAATGAGGTGACATCCTTGGTTAAAGCAACTCCTACTTCTTTGGTGTAGGGACCGGCAGTTCCTCCCGCTAGTTTCCCGGCTCCACCAAATAAGGATAATGAAAAGTTGCGCCCCTTGGCTTTCGGATTGATGGGGCGTCCGTTGGGAATATATCTTTTTTGCCTTACGTAATCCATGGCATTGAAAAAAGTTGCCTTGGTCGAATCTGCAGTTGTATTTTGCGCGGAAAGTATTTCTGTTCCGCAAAGGCAGCCGATTGCTGCTATATAAAAAGCTTTTTTACTTATCTTCATGATTATTGATTCTTATACATATCCAGTGCGGTTTCCACTATGTCCTTTGTAAATTCACCGTCATTTTGTGCCAAAACAATCATCTTTTTGTCCAGGTTGAAGCATCTCACCAGATACAAGGCTGCGTCAGTCATTCCACTATCGCCTTTTCTGGCGGCTATAATAGCCTTCAGGTACCATTTCACGGGATTTCCCTCTGGCATCTGTTCCAACACCTTTTCAGCTTGCGCATCTCCTTGTGGAGTTTCTAGTGCCAAATTCATGACCGCTTCATTTTGTGCAGACGAACGGCAGATTGTCTGGAATGTTTGTTCCGCTCTCTGAGCCTCCTCTGGAGTGTTTCCTCCATGGAAATAACCTCCCATGGCCCATGCGTATGCCTTTACCAGATTGAATTCTTTATACTCTGCTGGAATCAGTTTGGCCATGACACTGGCATTTTCAAAGTCTCCTGCCTTGATGTACATACACAGTTGGTTTACCACTACCTCTACCGGGTTAATGATATCTGTTCTTCCCGTATCCATGTTTTTCCTTTCATAATTTACGGTAAAGATGGTACGGTCAATCAGTGGTTCCAGTATCTGGGTATCTGTCACATCTCTTTCCAGCAGCAGTTTGGCCAGTGTGTTTCCAGCCAGCACCCATGGTGCCTTCATGCGTAAGGATTCCTCGTAAGCCTTTCGTGCCACGGCTTCTTTTTCTTGATTGTCTTTCAGCAGCTGCATCAGTTTCCAGTATTCATACCGGGTATATATTCCATCTAGTCCTTTCCGCTGGAAATTCTCTAGGACCTCTTGGTCAGTCGGTTCCCGGTAAATGTCATATCGGCACAGGTATTTCACTTGTCTAAGTCGTTCCAGATAGGGGACGATTGCAGTCCGGTAGTCTTTTCTGGTTCTGATTTTTTGCCCCTGTCTGTTTATGTCGTTAGGAGATTCTTTTACTACCTTCCGGATAAAGTCGGCTGTTTCCGTCAGGCTGTCCGCTTCCAGCAGTGTCGCCACTTCACTCCATGAAGCGACTTCTGCTTGTGGGTTTTGGTAGACTCTTTCCCTTACGGATGCAGGAAGGATTTGGGTAACCTCCTGTTGGATTCTTTTCATACGTTTTTCTGCCAGTGCCAGATTGGTCTGATAATATCCTTCCGGCGATGCTTTTCCCATAACGTGAAATTCTTTCAGCATGGCTCCTGGTTCGTTTAGAATCTTGTTTAGCTGTTTCCTTATTCCAGTCAAACTTTCCTGGTTTTTCGGGTCGTCTGTCAGTTGGTCCGAATTGATTTCAAAATTCAGTTCCACCAAGTCTTCCGTATCATATTTTTCTATTTGTGCTTTTTCCGGATATTTTTGGAAGTCCATATCCATGGCTATTAGAGAATATTGCAGGAATTTTAGCGGCCGTTTATTTTCGCAGGTATTGATTTGGTAGGTTTTTTTGAATGGTATGTGATAATAGTCTTCAATACAGAAATCTGCATAGCAACTATAATTCACGTTGGGGTCGGGCACCGTGACCGTGTCTTCCCATTCAATCACCATTCTGTCATTCACCAATGGTTGTTGCTTGATATACTTTTCTAGTTTGTCTCTTGTCAGGTCGTATCCCATTTTTCGGGTTTGTGTCAAGTGATATTCCTTCCCATCGTAAACCAACGGCTTCAGAAAGTCCACTGTGTCGTTTGTCTCACAGTTTAACACATACGGTTGTATGATTAGTCGGGAGTATGTATTCCCTTTTCCTTCCGGGACTATAAATGTATTGTAAGGATAGAATCGGTTGCCGATCAGACGACTGGCTTTTGGCTCAGGCTGAATCTGTTTCAATTTTCCTGTTATCACGACCTCTTTCAGATAGATGCCGTCGTCTACTTCTACATCAATTTTCATGCGGTTGTTCACTTTTTCCAGTACAGCCTTATTCAAACCGGCTTTGAATACCAGTGCTCCATTGTCTGGTACTAGTATTTCATAATAACCGTTGGCATCTGTTTCCGTCCTTTCGTCTTTATGCATAAACAGTGTCAGGTCTGCATTGTCTTTGTCCAGATTGTTTTGCAAATCCTTTGCTTCAGCTACAGTCTTACAGCTATATACATATACTACGCTTTCCGAAAACGGGATTCTCTTCTTTTTGTCTGCAATGTTGAAGACCGTACCGCTTACTTTGATCATTCGCTGTGCCCATCCGCTTGCAGGGACAGCTGTCAGCAGTGTCGTGATTAACATATATTTCCCGAAACCGCTTATTGTTTTTTTATTCATGATTTTTCAGATTATTAGAATAAATAGCAGCAGGACACCGCAATTTCTGTCGGTACACATTTTATCCCATTTGCGTTATACTGCTCCTTTTTCAGATTTGTACCCTCCGGATATTTTTTTTCCCGGTACCATATTGCACCCACACCAGCCGAAAATTCTAGGTTGAACCGCTTACAAAGCGGCCAGGCGTATCCATACGTGAGTCCTGGTCCCCCGGCATCTCCTTGATGAACTGTGCCTTTATGTGTTACCGTATATCTCATGCCGCTTGCCGATAGTCCAATAAATGAACGTACCATTGGTCTTCCTGAAATCCAGTATCTGATTTCTGCTTGTGCTCCTTTCAATTGGGCATTCAGGGGTGTATTGTTCAGTCCGTAGAACACGGTCCCTTCCAGGCTGAACCTAGAAGCTGTTACCAGTTCCATTGAAAGATTGGGTGTCAGGTTGCCCCACAGCAGTGCGTTGGTTTTTACCGCTGCAAGCTGTGCATGAGCCATACCGCAGACGGCCATCCATGCTCCCAGACAGATACTTTGCCTTAATAAATGATTCATAATGTTTTTATAAATACAGTTTTTTGTTTTAGTACGCATTTTTCTCTCCATGCAGAGCGTTCGCCACCGTCTTGTAGATGATGAACAAGTCCAGTCCGAAACTCCAGTGCTCGATGTACCAGATATCGCCTATCACACGGCCCTCCATGTCCTTCAGTTCCTTAGTCTCGCCACGGTAGCCCGTCACCTGGCTCCAGCCCGTGATGCCCGGTTTCACGAAATGCCGCACCATGTACTTGTTGATGAGTTTGGAATACTCTTCCGTATGCTTCAGCATGTGCGGCCGCGGTCCCACAATACTCATGTCACCCTTCAGCACGTTGATGAACTGCGGCAGCTCGTCGATGTTCGTCTTTCGCATGATGTTCCCCCAGCGCGTCTTGCGCGGGTCATCCTTGGTGGCCTGTAGCGTATCCGCCTGTGCGTTCACCCTCATGCTGCGGAACTTGTAGCAGTAGAACTCCTTGTCGTTCAGCCCGTTTCGTTTCTGCTTGAAGAACACCGGCCCCGGCATCGTCAGCTTCGTGATAATCGTCACGATAATCAGGATGAAGGGGAAGATGGTGCACAGGAAAAGCAGTGAGAACACGATGTCGAACGACCGCTTCAGGATTTTGTTGCCCGTCTGGCTCAACGGATCTTCCCGCAGGCTCAGATACGGCACATTGCCCAGCATGTTGAAATACACCCGGTTGTGCAGATATGTCCGGATATTCGGCACACTGTAGAAATGCACCAGATGATTCTCGCAGTAATCAATGATAGGGCGTATCACCTCGTGGTCTTTCGACGGCAAACAGCAGAACAGGTAATGATTTCTCCCGTGTTTTTCCAGGTAAGGTATCACTTCCCGCGGTTTTCCCAAGTAGGCACATTCTTTGGGAAAGTTCGGATTCGGCTCGAAGTCAAAATATCCGTTCACCCGGTATCCCGCCCAGTTCTGGTCGGTCAGTTCGTGATACAGTTCCAGGTTGTTGTCGGCACTTCCCACCAGTATCACGTATCTCACGTTTCCACCCTTTGAACGGTATCGTTTCAACATGCTGCGCAGACTGATACGGAATAAACCTACGCATATAAACAAGATGGCGAGAAAGGAGAGGTAGAAGAACGACCAGACATCCATGAAATCTCCCACTTCCAGCACGATTCCCGAGATGATGCCGAACAATACCATCGTTTTGAATACCCTGGTCACCACCTGGTAAGTATAAATTTTTCTTCTGTAAAGAATTACACCGATTTGCCGGGAAGCGATGAAGTAGCATAACATCACTGTCAACACAATCTGATAAGGCGGTACGGTTAGCAGCTTGTCCCAAGACGTATCTTTTGACAGGTCGAAGAAAAGATAAAAAAGGCCTCCGCTCAACAAAGTTTCGAAACTTGTCACAAGGAAGCTGGCCCAGTCATTATAAGAATCATACTTCGTCTTCATATAGAATAGCTAGTTTAAGGATACGGTCGCAAATAAAGGTTTTTTTCTGCTTCCCTCCAACAATGAAACTGAAAATTTTCTGAATATTTTTAGAATTTTGTCAGTTCCAGCCGGGCATAGTCCGATTCCAGTGTCATTCTTTTTCCGTCACATTTCACAATGTCGAACACCGTTTCCTGCTGATTGTCAATGCCAAAATGCTTCAATTGCTCCACTGACGCATTTTGTCCGTTGTCGCCGGTCGATTCCCGTACCTTGAAATCCTTCACCACCAGCTGTGTTTCATTATTCCGGTACTCCGTGCGCCCGATGTAAGCCCCATATCCTTTTGTACCGTCTTTCTCCGCTACTTCCGTCACCATTCGCGTAATGCTGTAGTACAGCCTTTCGCACTTCACGGTTTCTCCTGTTTCCGTCACGGTGAACTGTTCCAGTATCCAGAACCCCTCCACATCCGTGTTGATTGGTGCCTTTTTGCATCCGGCAAAGCTCATCGTCAGTCCGATGGACATCATTATCTGATAGATCCATTTTTTCATTTTCCCAGTCCTCCTGTTTTTCTCAACGTAATCATTCCTCCCACGCTGTTGCCCAAGTAGTTTCCCCGGTCAAGTCCCAGGCTCGCACTTACGCTCCATCCTTTAGCCCATTGCGGCAGATAAGTCACTTCGGCCATGCTGCTGAACTGTTTGCGCATCTTGTCCAGCGGATGGTTGTAGGTTCCCCAATGCCGCGCATACGAGGCGATGACCCTCCATTTCCATCCCTCGGAAGGATTTCCGGAGATACCCACATGCTGCGCTTTCATTCGGGCACTCTTGAACGTAATGCTTCCGTCTGTATTATAGATAGGTCCGGGAATCAGCGGATTTCCGATACCCTGTCCGTAGTGTTGCCATGCCTGATAGATTTCGTGGTTGTAATAATCATCCCCACCACTCATCTGTAGATCGGAAAATGAACCTAGAAAGCCGTCATACAGAATCGGTCCGGAAGAATCCTTCGTACTGATTCCTTCCCAAAGCACAGCCGACACCCATTTGTTTTTGGGGAGATACACCTCAATACCCAGCTGTCCGTCCTTCCATCGTCCGTACTCCCAGAACATCTGCGAGTGGTCTTCGAAATAATGGTCCAGCGTAGCCCTGATTTTCCAGTCGCCCGCGTAGAAGTTCAGACCGAAATTCCAGCTTCCCAGCATGTTTCCCTCCACGTTCACCTGTTCGCCTTTTGGAGTATCACTTCCTCCTGCTGTAGGAAAGAAGGCATGCCAGTACGATTTCAGGCCGTCGGGCATGTCAAGCGTCTGTTGAGATTCTCCGTTGGTCAGTTTCTGGTATTGGTCGCCGCCGAACTGGGTAGCCATGAACAGGCCGAATTCAAATTCCACAGGCAGTTTTTCCTTGTTTCCCAAACGGAACATCAGCGACTTGCTGTGGTACATTATCTTTTTGGCATATTTCTGGTTCACTCCGCAGAAATCCTCCTGCCAATTTCCGTCCGTAAATATTCCGTAGGCCAGGTGACCTTTAAAGGCTACCCAGCTTCGTGTACCCGGTATGGTCAGGTAATCTTTGATTTCCGCCCTAATTTGTGGAATCGGTCGCATGTTCGGACCTTCTGCCATCCATCCGCTGGTCAGTTCACTGTTCTTTTCCAGCGGAAATCCCATACGCTCCTTGCTTCCGATGCTCAGAGTCAGCATCTTCCACGATAAATCTGCATACGCCTGTTGAATCCAGAAGTCAGAAGTCTGTTTCACACCTCCCGCCAGATCCAGTCCGGCATCTATCCGCCATCCCCGTTTCAGGCTCCGATGCCATTCCAGTCCGGCCCTCAGGTATCCGCTGTTGGGTTTCTCACTCTCCATGCCGAATCGGTTGGCCGTCAGCCAAAGCGGGGCATACGTACCGGAAGATACGGTGGCCGATGCCTCCACCCGGTATTGGAATTCTTGTGGGCTTTCCTGCGCCAGTGCAGGAGCCGCCAGAAAGAAAAGTAGAAATGATTTTGCTAGCTTCATGCTGTTTTCACTATTTGTGGGGCAAAGATAGGAAAGAAACGGGAGTTTGGAAAAGGATTATATAAAAAACAAGTCAGGGGAGGCATGACGTTTCCCCTGACTCGTTTCTATTTTATAGGATGCTTACGATGTTATCTTCCTTTGTACATGCTGTCGTAATACTTCTGGTAGTCACCGCTCGTCACGTTGTCCATCCATTCTTGGTTGTCCAGATACCAGCGCACCGTCTTTTCGATGCCCTCCTCAAACTGCAGGCTCGGTTCCCAGCCCAGTTCCTTTTGCAGCTTCGTAGAGTCGATGGCATAGCGCATGTCGTGTCCCGGACGGTCGGTTACGTACGTAATCAGGTCCATGTCGGCTCCTTCCGGACGACCCAGCAGACGGTCCACCGTCTTGATTACCACCTTGATGATGTCGATGTTTTTCCACTCGTTGAAACCACCAATGTTATATGTTTCCGCAATCTTGCCGTTGTGGAAAATCACGTCGATGGCCCGTGCATGGTCCACCACATATAGCCAGTCGCGCACGTTTTCTCCCTTGCCGTATACCGGCAGCGGTTTGCGGTGACGAATGTTGTTGATGAACAGCGGAATCAGCTTCTCCGGGAACTGATACGGCCCGTAGTTGTTCGAGCAGTTCGTTACGATGGTCGGCATGCCGTAGGTATCGTGGAAGGCCCGTACGAAATGGTCACTGCTGGCCTTGCTGGCAGAGTAGGGGCTGTGCGGGTTGTATTTTGTATCCTCGTAGAAGAAATCCTTTCCGTAGGCCAGGTGATGCGTGGAAGAGGAAGCCGTAGTCGTGAACGGCGGCTCGATGCCTTCCGGGTGCGTCAGTTTCAGGGCCCCGTACACCTCGTCTGTGGAGATGTGGTAGAAGCGCTTGCCCTCGTATTTCTCTGGCAGACTTTCCCAGTACACCTTGGCTGCCTGTAGCAGAGACAGCGTACCCATCACGTTCGTCCGTGCAAAGGTGAACGGATCCTTGATGCTGCGGTCCACGTGACTCTCTGCCGCCAAGTGGATGATGCCGTCCACATGATACTGCTGCATCACTTCCTGCATCTTCTCATAGTCGCAGATGTCCGCTTTCACGAATACATAGTTTTCCTTGTCCTCGATGTCCTTCAGGTTCGCCAAATTCCCTGCATACGTCAGCTTGTCCAGGTTGATGATGCGGTATTCCGGATACTTGTTCACGAAAAGGCGAACCACATGGCTGCCGATGAATCCGGCACCGCCGGTAATCAGTATGTTGCGTTTGAATGTAGTCATGATGATAGATATTTAATATAATGAGATGTGATAATCAAATGGAGAATCAAAATCCTTCAACAACGGATGCTTTGTATCTTTTTCGCTCAGGATGGCGTGTTCGGTCGGGATGCGCCAGTCAATACCCAGTGAATTGTCTAAAATGCTGATGCCTCCGTCCGCTTCCGGATGGTAGAAGTTGTCACATTTGTACTGGAAGATGGCCGTCTCGCTCAGTACGGCAAAACCATGTGCAAAACCGCGCGGTACGAAGAACTGGCGATGGTTCTCTTCCGTCAGTTCCACTGCCACATGCTGCCCATAGGTAGGACTCCCTTTACGGATGTCTACCGCCACATCCAGTACGGCACCCTTCACGCAGCGTACCAGTTTGCTCTGCGTATAAGGCGGACGCTGGAAATGCAATCCACGCATCACCCCGTAGGACGACATGCTTTCATTGTCCTGCACGAAATTGATTTTCCCTACTTTTTCTTCAAATTCCCTTTGGGAATACGATTCAAAGAAATACCCTCTTGCATCTTTAAAGATACGTGGCTCGATAATCACCACACCCTCTATTGCTGTTTTGATTACTTCCATTTATGTTGGTTTAAAAATCTAGATTATTTTTCCCCGTACGTTCTATTTCATCAATTATGCTGATCAAGTATTTTCCATAATCATTTTTCAGCATAGGTTTGGCTAGCTCGCGTAATTTTTCCGCAGTAATCCAACCTTGGCGATAAGCTACACCTTCTAGGCATGCAACCTTTAATCCTTGTCGTTTTTCGATAACTTCAATAAATGTTGAAGCTTCACTTAATGAGTCATGTGTACCCGTATCCAGCCAGGCAAAGCCACGTCCCAAGGTTTGTACCTTCAGTTCCTCATCTTTTAGGAAATGTTGGTTTACAGTAGTGATTTCTAGTTCTCCACGAGCGGATGGCTTGATATTCTTTGCCACTTCTACAACCTTGTTGGGGTAGAAATACAAACCTACTACTGCATAGTTTGATTTCGGATGTTGTGGCTTTTCCTCAATGGAAAGACAGTTCCCGTCTTTATCAAATTCGGCAACTCCGTAACGTTCCGGATCACTTACCCAATAGCCGAATATGGTCGCTTTTTTGTCTTCTTCAGCTGTGCGTACAGCTTCATGTAGCATCGCATTCAGGCCGTTTCCGTGGAAAATGTTATCACCCAATACTAAGCAGACAGAATCATTACCGATGAATTTTTCTCCAATGATAAAAGCCTGTGCCAGTCCGTCGGGAGAAGGTTGTTCCGCATATTCGAAGCGAACTCCGTAGTCACTACCGTCGCCTAGTAGACGTTGGAATCCTGGAAGGTCATATGGCGTAGAGATAATCAGGATTTCACGAATACCTGCGAGCATCAGTACCGAGATTGGGTAGTAAATCATCGGCTTATCAAATATAGGGAGCATTTGTTTGCTGACTCCTTTAGTAATGGGGTAGAGGCGTGTACCGCTGCCGCCGGCTAAGACAATTCCTTTCATAATAGTGTAGGATTAAATTCAGGTTAAATATTTTTCTTTTTATATTCTTCTAGCAAGTGGAAAAAGTATTTTTCATGTTCATCCACTAACTTGTCCCAAGAATATTCTTTCTGTATAATTTCAAGATTTTTCTCAATAAAAGACTTTTTATGTTTTAGAGTTAATGACTCAATATTATTTAGTAACTCTGTAACTGCATTATGATCAGGATAATATAATGCATTCTCACCTAAAACAGCTTTATTGAATATATTATCGTTTGCCAGAATAAAGCAGTCTGAAGCCATAGCTTCTAACAGGGAAGGATTGGTTCCTCCTACACTATGTCCATGGAAATAGGCATAAGAGAAATGACGAATGGAGTTCAATTTATCAAAATCATAAATGCCTCCCACGAACCGTATCGATTTTTCATTCCCGTATTTTGCGACTAGTTCTTTACCATGTGGCGTATTGGTCTTTCCTACAATCACCAGTGGACGTTTCCCTTTCTCTTTTGAAGCGAGATATCCTTCTATTGCCATTATGATATTATTTTCCGGTTCCAGACGTGCTACGAGCAAATAGTAGTTATCGATTTCCAGTTCAAATTCCTTTAGAAATTCTTCATTGTAGTTATCATGAATATCTGCCCCGTATGCTAGGAATTTGCTTTCTTTTCCATACTTTTCTTTATAATAGTCATGAATACCCATATTGTCGGCAATCAAGTAATGGCTATGCTTTACAGTCATTTTTTCTTCCCAGAATATAAACTTTTGTACCCATTTATTGAACTTGGTACGTTTATATTCTAGTCCGTCCATATTGGTTGTAAAGATAGGATATTTGATTTTTCTTACATTAAACCATATATAGGCCGGTACGATACTGGTATAGCCTGCTTCATAAATGATGTCAAACTTTTCTTTTTTCAATGCATCTTTCAAAGAAGCAAAGTCATAAAAGAAACTGCCCACAGAACTTCCCATCCATGGTTCCGGGCTATAAATATGTTTGATACGCACCCCCTTATAAGTATCCTCTTTGTATGGATGAAAATGAGGGGAGTAGACTACTACTTCGTGGCCCCTTTTGGCCAAGCCTACTGATATATATTCTGCGAATTGTTCGAAGCCTCCATAATTATTGGGGATGCCTCGAGTACTTATGAATGCTATTTTCATACGATATGTAGAAAGAGTTATTTTGTATCTTATCTATTTGTTTCTTCCATTAAAAGAATACTCTCTATATTATTAATCATTTTAGAGTATGAATAATTTTGGGAGAGTCTTATTGCATTTTGACTTAATTCTTTGTGTAGTTTTTTGTTAGACAATATTTCAATTATTTTATTTTTAATGCAATCTAGATTTTGTACATCTATTTTATATCCATTTATACCATTTTGTACTAAATCGGCAATTCCTCCTACTGTAGGTACAATAACAGGAACACCAGCTGTCATGGCTTCTAACACTGTCATTCCAAAGGTTTCGACTACCAGCTCTTTGTTTGATAAGTTTAAAACAAGAGATGCACGTTCATAAAATGGATATATTAAACTTTGTCTATCCCAAATTTGTATGTTATGAGGTAATTTTATTGCATGAGTTTTTAAAAAAAATCTAATAGAATCCCATGTATCATTGATTACAAGTTCAAATGAGTAGCAAGGAAGTTCTTGAGCCAGTTGGATAAACTCTATAGTCCCTTTGTATACTTTTAAAGAAGATAACATTAATACTATATTTTTATCTCTTTCTTTTTCTCTGAATTTTAAACATTGATTTTCAAAGGTTTTTGACAAACTATTAGGTATGGTGTATATATGTTTTTTTCGTTTAAGGAATTTTCTTTGATAGTCAGAAACACAAATAATTTCAGTTGCAATTTTCTGCATTATCCATGCTAAAAAAACATAAAATTTGCTTTTTGTTGCTGCATTTTCATGGTAATGATATACTATTTTTTTCCCCATAATTTTTCCAGCAAATGCGGCTCCGACTGGCATTATTGTATTAATATAAAAAATACAATCTTTTTGTAAATAACGAAAAGCATAGAAAAATATGTAAATTTGTACATACAAAAATTGAAGAAGGTTCCAAAAGAATATTCTAGAAAAATTATAATGGAATAAGTGAAATGATATATTTTTTTCTTTTTTTAAGCTATCTAAAGCTCCGGCACCTTTTGATGTTATTACATCTATAGAATGTCCTTTTGATTGTAAGCCAGATAGGACCATCTCTAGAACCTTAGGACTTCCACTCAAATCATTTAAGATATGGAAACAGATAATTTTCATTTCTATTTTAATTAAATTTCGTCAGCGATTTTTGTTCTTGGATTTGTTTTTGATAAATGAATTATGATAAGTATGAAGTAAAAAAAAGAAGAAGCTAAAAACTCATGAGTAAAAAAGGGTTCTATCATTAAATAATAAATTGTTATAAGAGCGTATCCAAATTGTTTCTTTTTTATTAATTTGAAGATAAAACCTAATATAAATAATACAATAACTGTGAGGCCTAAGTATCCATAGCAATGAAGAAGAAAATCTAGCCCATGTTCTATGTACGTACGTTCCCAATATGTCTTTGCCGCAATATTTTCAGTTACATTTGTATTCCCTCTTCCGAGAAGATAGACTATTATATCGTTTGATTTCCAAAATGATATTTCAACTCCTTTCCTTAAATCTTTTCTCGAATCTAAGGTATTTGTTGAAAACATAATTTCACTTATCATTCCCCAATAAGCAATAACGAAAGTAATGCCTGCAATACATAATGAATTAAAATATTTTCTTTTATATACAAGTAATAATACTCCCCAAAAGAGGAGCGTACATCGATTAAGGGTAAAAATCATACAAATCAATGAGATAATAAATAACCAATCATATTTCTTGTATTCAAATGAAATAATTTGTATTAAAATACAGAATGTTCCATAAACTTGTTGTGTTGGACTGAATCCATAGGGTGCATATATATAAGGAAGCATTTTTTCTCTCAGTGAATAGGAAAATTCATTTTCAAAGCCCAAAAAGGCTGCGATGGTCGCTCCTAATCCAAAAAGAATATTAATAGAAAGAATGTTTCTTATTATCTCTAAATCTATTTGTGTATGTGCTGCCAGTAGTCCAGCTGATAAAAAGAATATTGGATAATAAATTTGTATACTTCCATTGGGATAGTTTATAACAAATGACAGTGTAGCAGTAAAATATAATATTCCTAATATGATTTTTTCTATTTTAAGGAGTTTTACTCTTTTGCATTGACATAAGAAGAATATGTATGGGATAATTAATACTTTGTCTATAGGAAGAGGTTTATTTGTTTGTAGTAGAGTAAGAAAGAAATAGTGTACTTTATTTAGATTAATTCTCATGAGATGAGGTTTTAATGGTAAGCTTAATTTAGAATCCTTTGCAGGTGTATTTTTACTGTTTGTCTAGAAAATTATAGTCTTAATTTAGAATACATTCAAATGAATGTTTCAGGCCTTTTCTCTTTTTGTAGTGATACTATTGCAAAACTTGTCAATAAATCTGAATCTTAATAGTTTTCGGATAATTTTGACAATACCTTTAACTTTTTGTTCCATTATACAACTCTTATCTCATTATTTGTGGTTTATTGGTCTTCAGCTTGTTGTAGTTGTTTCCATAATTCATCAAGATGCGTGAAAAACTTTGGCTTTGCATATTATCGTTTCATATTTTTAGTTGTTTATTTGTAACTCCCATCTTTTCTAATTTTAAGATTCTGAGATTGAATCATGTAAAATAATAGAATTTAGATTGCAATTTGATTAATCATCATTTAGTGCCTTTTTTATACTTTCAAGGTATCCGTGTCCATATTTGCAGTCAGGTTCTACATAATTTCCTTCCCCCCATTCATTCCATGATTTTAAGAATAATATTTTATGTTCATCTTCTTTATTTGAGATAATTTCTAAGGCTTTTTTAATATGTTGATAGAATAAATCGGGGGTTGTATTGTACCATATTTCTGCCCGTTTGCCACTTCTTGGACTTCTATCCCAATTGGGGATAATAGTTGGATATACATTTTCCCATGCATCCTCTTTTACAAATAAATATTTTATGATATTTTTATAATTGAATTTTGTTACGATATTGATTTTAAGGTATATTTTTAAGAATTTCTCAAAATAATACTTGATAAATCCTTTTGTTCTCATCTCTGCTAGAGTATTACCTGAAGAATTTACGGCATCAAATCCTAAATCTAATATTTGTTTGTAAAACTTTGAGGCTTGTATATCTTGTTTGGACAAACTATATTTAGATTGGTTTCCAATTTTTTGTTTCATACTGAAATTTGGGGTATACCCTACAAAATGAAATCCTTTAAGGCCATTTTCTTTTGCTAATTTATTCCATGTATTAATAAATAAACTAACATCTTTTATTCCTAATGGATCAAAAACAAGAAATAAAGGTTTCCCATCAACGGTAATATAACGTTTATCTTTGAAAGCTTTGAGATAACTGTAAAAATGATTTTTGTAGTCTTCTTCGCCTGGATATGTTTGTTCCATCAGCATTGTATCACTGAATTTCTTACCCACTGTCCATGTTTTATTACTCCATGAATGATTAGCCCATCCTAAACAAAATGGGAAATCGGGTTTTCCTGACTCTAACACTTCTTTAAAAGGACGTTCAAGCAGTTCTTTTCCATTCCCAAACCAGTAATGCCAATAACAGAAACCTTCAATTCCAGCTTCTTTTGCTAGTTCTGCTTGCTGTTCCCTGATTTCAGGTACTCGTAAATCATAATATCCTAAATCTGATGGTACTTTAGGTTGATAATGCCCTTTAAAAAGGGGCTTGGCTAATCCTACATTTCTCCATTCTGTGAATCCTTTTCCCCACCATTTGTCATTTTCTGGTATTGGATGGTATTGTGGTAAATAAAATGCTATAATTCTGGCTTTCTTCTTCATGTTGTTTTATTATTATGATTCTTTTGTTATTGTTCTTATTACTTTTGCTGGCACTCCAGCTACTATAGAAAATGGAGGCACATCTTTTGTTACAACAGAATTTGCTGCGATGATGCTTGATTTTCCAATTTTTATATTAGGCATGATTGAAACTTTGTCTCCAATCCATACATTGTCTTCGATTATTACAGGGCCTTTGGAGTATAGATCTCTTTTATGTGGTTCTATGCATAAATTGCTATAATCAGACTTTCCATGTGCATTATCAGTAATAGTTACCCACCTTCCAGTTAATACTCCATTTCCAATTGTAATGGAATTTATAGCTGTAATGTGGTTATATTCTCCAAAGTGAGAATCTTTTCCTATGCTTATATTGGGTCTCAATATTTGTGTTCCATAATTATTCCATGCTGTTAATACACAGCCATAACCAAATGTACATTTGCCTTGTATATGGATGTGTTGGGACCCTTTTAGTGTTAATCTACCATAAAATCTATTACTTTCTTCAGTTTTGATGAATTGCATATCAATCCAAATACTATAGATTATATTTTTTAGTGAAATTAATTTCAGATGAAGATTATAGCTGTATATTAGATTTATAAAATAAATAAATATTTTCAGTATATTTAATATTACTGTTTTCATTTGTTTATTTTTTTAGATTATTGTGTCATTTAGGGAAACTTTATAAGTTATCTATTTTTTCTAACATACCGTCAGCTTTTAATCCATTTAATATATCCTCAGAGATAGGAAAACTTTTACAACTTTGCGTAAAAAGAATCTGTTTTTTTAGTTTCGTCATAAAACTTTGTTTATAGTATTCCTTTTTGTCTCCAATCATAGGCACTAAAGGAAGTTCTTTTATTCGAAGTTTATTTTCAAAAGCAAAAAATGGAAGCAACGATTCTGCAAAATATCCCATAAGGCGTCTTTCCCTTGTATAAGGCGACTGTGGGATAATAGAAAAAAGATCGAATAGAATTTTGAATTGCCAAGTACAGAATTTATCAAATAATTCTTTCTTGCAAATAAACATATTGGCTGGATTTATCCAGTTTTGTTGCATGTAGAATTTATTAAAAGGTTGAATATCGTTTTTATATAGACGACTCATATATAAAAAGAAGATATCAATATCTTCAGGGGTAAGATTTCTAAAATACCAATAAAGGATATTACTGTCTAGATATATTCTTCTTGATAAAATTATGTCATAATTTGACATAATTGAGTCAATATTTTCTATAGTAAATTCTGTCTTAAAATATCTCCGATAATGACATAACCCAATATATTCTACATCATGCATATTTTTCCACGCCCAATATTGTGCGGTAAGTTCACAAAAGTAAGGATTTAAATGGCTTATATTATCGCCGGTATCATCTCCTAATAAACAAAGACTTTTATTTCCTGATAATGCTCTTCCAACATGTATTGGAGTGTAAATGTCATTACTATATATTTCCGAGTCCTTATGTTGAGCAACTAATATTTTTATTTTTTCCATAATCTAATTTAGAATTTGGTATTATTTATAGATTAGAACTAAAATCTAGAACCTTTTCAATTATAGGTGCCATATCATAATACTTATATTCAGCTAATCGTCCACCGAATATCACGTCCTTCTTCTTGTCTGCAAGTTCTTTATATTTTGCATATAGTGTGTTGTTCTTTTCGTCGTTCACAGGGTAATAAGGCTCCATTCCTTCTCTCCATTCTGTAGAATACTCTTTGGAAATAACAGTTTTAGGACAGTTGTAAATTTCTTGACCAAACATTTCAAAATGTTTGTGCTCAATGATACGGGTATATGGTATTTCACGTTCCGTGTAGTTTATTACGGCATTACCCTGATAGTTTGGTGTGTCATGAATTTCTTCTTCAAAGCGAACTGTCCGATATTCTAACTTACCATAGCGGTAATCAAAATACTCGTCTATCTTTCCTGTGAAGACAATTTGTTCTGCTATATTCTCCCAATGTGTACGTTCTGCAAAAAAATCTACGTCAGTTCTTGTTTCTATATTAGCTAATAGCCCTTCTATTAGTTTGTTGTAACCTCCGATAGGGATACCTTGGTATTTGTCATTAAAATAGTTATTGTCGAATACCAAACGTACAGGTAAACGTTTGATGATGAATGCTGGTAGTTCAGTACATTTACGTCCCCACTGCTTCTCTGTGTAGCCTTTTATTAGCTTTTCATAGATATCTTTTCCAATGAGTACTTGAGCTTGTTCTTCTAAATTTCTCGGTTCAGTCACTCCATCTACTTTCATCTTGGCTACGGCTTCCGCTTTCTGTTCTTCAATCTTTTCTATTGCTTCGGCGGGGGTTATAACGCCCCACATTTGGTAGAAGGTATTCATGTTGAAAGGCAGATTATAAAGTTTACCTTTATAATTTGCCACAGGAGAATTCGTATATCGATTAAATTCTACAATAGAATTGACAAAATCCCATACTTCCTTATTTGATGTGTGGAAAATATGTGCACCATATTTATGTACATTAATTCCTTCTATATTCTCACAATAAATATTACCACCTAGATGAGAACGTTTGTCTATTACTAGGCATTTTTTGCCTTGTTTATGGGCAAGGTAAGCAAATGTGGCTCCATAGAGACCGGATCCGACGATGAGATAGTTGTATAGTTTCATTGATAGGATTATTTGACTCTTCTAAGAAAGAAATTTTGACTGTTGTTTAAGCTGACTTCTGGTTATTGCTTAAAGGTTTCTTTATCTTGATCATTTTGGGGGAAGTAGTTTTTTCAATATAGCTTTAGTACAAAAGTATGTTCCCCAAACAGGATAGGTCAATATATAAAAATAGAAAATAGGAATGTTATAATAATACTTCCATAAAAGTGTAAACGTTCCTTGTGTCTCAAATTGCCAATTTTTATTTTGGAGAAGAGTGTAAATTTGAATTAGTTCGTATCTGAAGTGTTTTAACAAGTATAGTTTATCTTGCTGTAGTGTTTTAGAACTGATGAAACCTTTTTCTATGTATGGTTGCATAATTCTATAGTAATAATCTAAATGTACTTGAAACCAATTGTAGCCTGAGCGTTTTCCTAACTGATTTAAGCCGATAGGAAAGAGTATTTCAGTATCATAAAGAATACAACCATTGAATTTGGAGACAATCTGATAACTCCAGTCTACTTGCTGTAGCATAAGTTTTGAGTACTTATCTTTATCCTCTATTTTTTCCCATTGTTCTTTCCATGCACCAAAACAGTTATTTGATGTAACGTAGGTAGAGATAGCTTGTATATACTGGTCAAGATCTTTACAATAAATAACCTTATTCTTCAGTTTGGTGTAAATATAATTATTGGTGAAGAAAATAGGTTTTTTCTCTGAGATGTTTGTCCGTATAATATCTTTCATATATTTTAATGATTGTTCATTAGGGGATGTCCAATCATTAGCAAGTTTAATATAGGCACCATTTGCATAATTTAAAACTTGAATGAAGTTTTTATCTCGTATATTTTCTTTATTACGGAAATATTTAATATTAGGATATTTATTGATAAAATCTTCACAAACCTCTTGTGTGTTATCTGTTGAAGCATTATCAGAGATAATAAGTTCTACATCTTTATCAAATTCCTTATTTTGTATGTACGATAGAAGATTCTCTTTAAGAATAGATCCTCTATTGAATGTTGGTATGCAAATGGATAATAGAGGTTGTTCATTATTTTTCATGCCATTGATGTTTTTTGGTTACATAAATATGATATCCCCATGGAAGAAAAGCTATGGTAATGAAACAGTAGCCGCCTGTAACACCATATAATCCAAAATATTTTCCTAAGATGAATGTAGATAGACAACAAGCAATTCCTGCACAGATAGAGTTTACAAGGAAAGGCTCTTTTTTGTGACATCGTAAATAAGTGGCCCATGATGTTATGTATTGGTTGACAAATAGAGGAATCATCATGAGTAACATCGGAATATAGTCAAGAAAACGATTACCTAGAGGTGATTCACCTAGATGTATATTCAGGTAGCGTATCCCCCATATTCCTATCATCATAATACATAATAGAGCGAAACAAACAGATGTCATTTGTCTGAGTGTTTGATTAAAAATATTATCTAGCTGTTTGTAATCTTTTAAGGCTATTAGTCGTGAATATAAAGGGATTTTAGTATTTAGCCAACTTAAGGATAATGCCTGTATGCCATTGAGTGCTGCGAGTGTCATACCCATCTGTCCAGCTACTATAGCACCTTCTGTAGCAAATAGAACAGGATTAAATAATTGGAAAATGAAATATCCGCTAATCCAGCTTAGCGCGATTTTCCATTGATAAGGAAAAATTTCTTGCATATATTGCACGCGTGCTGTTATTTTTTCCTTCCACAAGTTGACTAAAATTCGTTGCATGGAAGTATTCGATACATAGATATTCCAGATTAGTGCCGCTAATATTGTACTGATACCTACTACATATAGCTTAAAACCACATACAAGACCAATCCAAGCAGAAACGGGTAATATAATTTGTTGGTAAAACCCTATTTTGCTCATTTCTTTCACTTTTCCTATACCCATTAAAAGAGAAGTAAGAGGAGATTGAAATAGTTTGATCGCTGTACCGATTGAAATTAGTATCCATGGTATTCTCCAAGAGACAGTACCATTACTCTTGTCATAACGTTCGAAGAATATAAATCCAACAAAAGTTAGAATAAATAGCAATAAAATTGAAATAATGGCATACCATTTTACACTAAACCGGAGTAAAGAGCCTAATCGAGATCGATATCTCTCTTCTCCTTCAAATTGTTGTTGATTGTTTAGGGTTAAATGAGAAGCTTCATGAGCTACATATTGTGTAATGATACCGGTTAATCCTAGTTCAAAAAACACTTGTATAGCTACGATGCTTCCAAACGTATAGTAGAAGCCTTGTTCAATTCCTGTAAGATATTTTGATATGAATATAATGGACGCAACTCCTGTAAAGGCTTGGATAATACGTGCTCCAGAAGAATAGGCAATGGATTTGTCCATACCTATTCTTTGTGCTATTTGCTTTAATAGATTCATTTACGCTTTATAAATACATTTTCTTTGCAATTCTTCATCCATAAATGGAGCCATTTTTTCTAATGGAGCAGAGGACATTTTTCCTGTTGTTTTATCCATAAATGAAGCTGATTTTGGGAAAAGGGTTTGTTCTGGATGCATGTGAATTTCACAAATCATTGTGGTAGGGGAGCTCAATACTTGTTGAATCACTTCATCGAGTTCTTTGCCTTCTTTGTTTGTTCCAATATATGAAATGCCGTAAGCATCAGCAATTTTTTTAAGATTAGGACAAATCACTCCGCTTTCTGGATTACTTCCAGTAAAATGTCCTTTAAAGAAGGATTTTTGTGTAGTCTTGATTGCCAGATAACCTTCATTTTCAAGAACAAATATTTTTAATGGCATATTGTAAGTAACCAAAGTCTGTAACTCTTGAATATTCATTTGAAGGCTACCATCACCGGTAATTAATATAGTTTGACCTTTATGGTTTGCTGTTATGGCTCCTATTGCTGCTGGAAGATCGTATCCCATTGCTGCACATCCTTGATTGGCGAATACACGTACTCCTTTGTTTACTTTCATTGCTTGATAAGTTGAAGTATAAGCAGTACCATTTCCTGTAACAACTACGTCACCATCTTTTAATTGTTTAAATAATGCGTCGGCAAATACGTATGAACTGGTATAGCCATCAATGCTTGGGTTGTCATCGAATAGAGTTGGTAATTGTTTTTCAATATCTCTTCCCCAAATTCTCCAATCTGCAAAATCTGGGAAGTCTTCTCCTTTTACTGCAGTGTTAAATTTGTCTATGAATTCTTTTAAATTAGCATGAATAGGCATATCAATGCTGAGAGTTGGTTTTTCCATTTCAGCTAAATCAATATCTACCATGACCTTATAGGCTTTGGGCGCTAATAAGTCGTATGCATAGCTAACTTGTCTTATACTTAATCTTGTGCCCAATATGATTAAAAGGTCTGCATTTTGAACCATGATATTTCCTATCCGGTCTCCGCAAATACCTGGTTTACCATAGCATAGTGGGTGATCATGCCATATTATATCTGACCCACTAATAGCTGTTACAACTGGAATTCTCAATTTCTCAGCTAGTGTAATGAATTCATTTACTCGGTTGGCTAAACGAATTCCATTGCCTACATATATAACTGGGCTTTTAGCTGTTTGAATTCGTTGTATTAATTGGATAATTTGTTGATCGACCAAAGTATGTTTAATAGGGTCTATTAATTCACTTTCATTGAATTCTTTAAACTTCGTTTCATCAACTATCGCTCCTTGGATGTCCAAAGGTATATCAAGCCATACAGGGCCTGGCCTTCCATCTAATGCGATGGCAATGGCCTTATCTAATTCATACTTGATATCTAAAGCATTGGTAATCGTTTTTGCATATTTGGTAATGGGGCTCACTATGCTGACAATGTCTGTTTCCTGATCACCAAGCTGACGAAGCTTCAGATATGGGTATGTATTTTTATAAGTAGAGGTTTTTATCTGTCCGGAAATATATAACGCGGGTATTGAATCTAAGTATTGTCCTAATACACCTGTTATTGCATTGGTTCCTCCAGGACCTGTTGTAACATTTGTTACGCAAAGTTGTCCACAAGTGCGATAATATCCTTCAGCTGCAATGGCTGATGCTTGTTCATGATGATTGCAAATGTAGGTTAATCCTTTAGTGTGACCTATGGAGTCATTAAGGTGCATAGCTCCACCTCCTGTTACTAAGAAACAATGATGAATATTATGCTTTTCAACCAAGTGTTGAAAAATGAAATCAGATATTTTTATCATAGATTCCTTGTTTATAGTTATTTATAATATTGGTAATGACCTCTCCAAATGTATAATCAGAAAGAAATCCATTAGTGGCTTTTTCTGTTTTGCTCATGTCTGGGTCCAAACTCACAATTTCTGTTGGAGTATATTTTCCGAAATGCATACGACTCTTACTTTTTGTAAGATGATACATCTCATCTATAAAAGATCTCAATTTTCGTGTGTCATGTGAACCTATTAAATATACTTCAGATTTAAAATTATTTGTTTTTAAAGCATATTCACATAATAAATAGATTTGTTTGACAGCATCATCGATTGATACGAAATTCCATAGTTGTTTACATTCAGAAAGTTCTAGATCCTCGTTGTTAAGCATTTTTTTTATAGAACTCATAATTAGAGTCCATGGATGATCTGTTTCACCAAAAATACTCAATATCCTAAGGTGTAAGAACTTTATTCCATATTCGATACATTTTTTTGAAGCTAATTCTCCGAATTTTAATTTTGCTTTTCCATATTCATTAATTGGATTACATGGAGTGTCTGCCGTAATAGTCTCATTTACTATTCCATATTCAGCTTGTGATCCTGCTTCTACGAAGAGTTTACACCTCAATTGGGCAGCAACGTCTACTGCTTTAAGGGAATACTTTATATTATCATTCTGGATATTAATGTTATTTCTGCCTTTATGGTCAGTGCCAGCCCATGCAAGATGTATAAATATATCTGCTTGGGTGATGTGATTTGATATAATGTCTATATTAGATAAATCTGCATGCAAGACCGTTATTTGAGAAGATTTTGACAGTTCAAGAAGTTCATTGGTATTTCTTCGGGTAATAGCATAAATGATATTGGTGCTATCTTTAGAAAGGTATTGGCATAATTTGATCCCAATCATTGACGTTGCACCCGTAATGATATAAGTGGTCATGTTGTCTCTGATTTATAGTTGAGTAGTTTGCAAAGTATTAGATACTTAACAACGTATACTATTCCTTTTCACTCTATTGTAAGTATTGTTTAATCTGTTCCACGCATAACGTATAAACATCCTCTCGATAGCGTTTATACCACTCTACTGTTAATTCCACGCATTGATGGATATTCATTCTTGGTTCCCATCCTAAAAGGAATTTGGCCTTACTGATATCTAACATAAGTAACTTGGCTTCATGTAATGCATTAGGGTCAGAAACATCATTTAGTGTACCACTGCCATAGCATTTTACGACATCCTGCGCCACATCCCATACTGGAGTGATACTCTCTGCTCGTGGTCCGAAGTTCCAGCCTTCACAATATTTCGTAGGTTCATCCCACATTTTTTGTGCCAATAACATGTAACCGCTTAATGGTTCCAATACATGCTGCCACGGACGGATGGCTTTCGGACTACGGATATTGATAGGTTTCCCAGCTTCCAATGCCTTAATACAGTCTGGAATAATGCGGTCAAGGGCCCAGTCACCACCACCAATTACATTTCCGGCACGTACACTTGCCAACGACACATGATGTTTTGTCCCGTAATCTGCTGGATTGAAAAAGCTACGACGCCAAGAAGCAATGGCTATTTCTGCGGCACCCTTGGAAGAAGAGTAGGGGTCATAACCGCCCATGGGCTCATTTTCGCGATAGCCCCAGATTTGTTCCTTGTTTTCGTAACATTTGTCGGTGGTAATCATAACGCCTACTTTTACGCTGTTGGTGGCTCGCATAGCTTCCATTACGTTGATGGTGCCCATTACGTTAGTCTCGTAAGTTTCCACTGGAATGTCATAACTCAATCGTACAAGCGGTTGAGCAGCCAAATGGAATACGATTTCAGGCTGATATTCCTGAAATATTTCTTTCATCCGTTTCCTATCACGAATATCCGCACGAATATCTGCCTTTATTTTGTTACCAATGCCGGATAGTACATAATTATCGCGTTCAGTAAATGGATCCTGCGCTATACCGATGACTTCTGCACCCAATTCATGCAGCCAGATGGAAAGCCAGCTCCCTTTGAAACCGGTATGTCCTGTAACCAGTACACGCTTTCCTCTATAGAAATTATTGAATATATCAATCATAATTAAAATTCTTTAGGTACTTCTCTTGTCCACTTCTTCCAAGGGGCTTCACCGCTTGCTAAAAGTTTTTCCAGCATGTTCTTTTCACGAATATTATCCATGCATTGCCAAAAACCGGTGTGGATATAGGACATCAGTTCGCCTTCTTCTACCAGTTTTTCTAAGGGTTCTTTTTCAAAGACAGTGGTGTCATCTTTTAAGTAATTAAAGATTTCAGGTTGCAATACCATGTAACCCGCATTAATTGGAGCACCGTCTGCAATATTTTTCTCGCGGAAAGACTTGACTGCGTTGTCACCTCCAATATTAAGAACACCTTTCTCTTGTTTTAATTTTACCGCGGTGAGAGTAGCAATTTTCCCATGTTTTTTATGGAACTTCAACAGGTCATTAATGTTTACATCGCAGACACCATCACCGTAGGTCATAAAGAAAGGTTCATTACCCACATATTTTTGAATACGTTTGATACGGCCTCCGGTCATTGTGTTATAGCCTGTATCAACGACGGTGACCTTCCAAGGTTCACAATGACTGGTGTGCACAGTCATTTCATTTTTCCCATCGCGATAATCAAAGGTGACATCACTGTTATGAAGGAAGTAGTTGGCAAACCACTCTTTGATGTATTCTTGCCGATAACCAGCACAGATAATGAACTCGGTATGTCCATAGTACGCATATTCTTTCATAATATGCCATAAAATAGGCATCCCTCCAATTTCAATCATGGGTTTCGGCTTGAACTGAGATTCTTCAGAGATACGTGTGCCAAAACCTCCTGCTAACAGTACAACTTTCATTATTTTTATTGTTTAGATGCAACAAATTCTTTAATGGTAGAGATCATGAACTCCAACATTTCAGGAGTCATACCCGGATATACGCCAATCCAGAAGGTATTGGTCATCACGAAGTCAGTTCCTTTCAAATCGCCTACTACACGATAACCGGTTCTAGTCTTACGCATTTCATCAAATGCCGGATGTTTCAACAAATTTCCGGCAAACAGGTTGCGGGTTTGGATTTTCTTGCTTTCTAGATATCCAGAAAGTTCATTACGAGTAAATCCTGCATCTTCCTTCACCGAAATCAGAAAACCAAACCAGCTTGGATTAGAATCTGGTGTCGCTTCCGGAAGAATCAATCCCGGAGTACCTTCCAAACCTTCACGGAGGGTTTTGAAATTTCTGCGACGAGCTTCTACGATATCATCTAATTTTTCCAGCTGTGCACAGCCGATGGCTGCTTGCATGTCGGTTACTTTCAGGTTGAAGCCAAAGTGAGAATAGACATATTTGTGGTCATAACCTACGGGCAGTTCACCAAACTGACCGGTAAAACGGCATTTGCAGGTATTGTCCACACCGCCGATACACCAACAGTCGCGTCCCCAGTCACGGAAAGAACGGATAATCTTGTCCAATTCTCTGTCATTCGTATAGACTGCACCGCCTTCTCCCATGGTCATGTGATGAGGAGGGTAGAAGGAGCTGGTACCGATATGTCCCCATGTGCCGGTCTTTTTGGTGACACCGTCAATGGTATAAGTGGATCCCAAGGCATCGCAGTTATCTTCCACCAGCCAGAGATTATGTTTGTCGCAGAAGGCTTTTACCTCTTTCAGGTTAAATGGGTTACCCAATGAGTGGGCAATCATTACCGCTTTTGTTTTTTCAGTATAGGCTTCTTCCAGTTTGGTTACGTCAATGTCATATTCCGGAATGGTGATATCTACAAATACAGGAATGGCGCCAAATTGGATAATCGGCGTTACCGTAGTAGGGAAGCCACAGGCAACTGTAATGACTTCGTCGCCTTTCTTGATTCTTCTGTCACCTAATTTGGATGAAGTAAGTGTATAGAAAGCAAGCAGATTGGCAGAAGAACCGGAGTTGGTCAATGCGCAGTGTTTTACACCCAACCATTCTGCCAGTCTGGTTTCAAATTTATGAGCCCAAGGGCCTGCGGTTAACCAGAAATCCAATGAGGAATCAATCAGGTTGACCATTTCTTCATCATTGAAATAGCGACCACCATAATTGATGAATGTTTTTCCAGGTACAAACTCTTTCTTTGGTTCGTGTACTTCATGATAGTATTCACGAGTAAGTTCCAGTATCTTTGCTTTTAGTTCTTCTTTTTTGCTCATGACTATTCTGGTTTTTATGTTAAATGTAATTGATGGTTGATTTTTCCTTTTTCAGTTCATGTTTTTAGAAGTTACTCTTATTAAAATAAAAGAACCTCGTAACTTCTGGAAATGGTTGCTCTTGCTAGTTGAAGGTTATCTTTGATTGAATAATTCTTTTTTAAACTGCTGCCAGTAAGGTTTTCCCAATAACTGCCAAGCACCGGTAAATACGACAGCTAAGAAGACGAACCCAATCACAATGGTTTTTTTGCCGGTCCCTGACGGCTGTAATGGTACTACTGCTGGTTCCACCACCGCAAACACGGGCTTTTCTTCCTGTACCTTTGCGCGGGCCACTTGTAGTTGTTGGGCCACTTGGCTGTACACTTGATAGGCGAGATTCATGTCGTTCTGCAGACGTTCACGTTCTGCCATCGTGCTCTGGAAGACCATGTCGCTGTTAGCATCTACATAGTGGGCATAGTGCCGCTGGGCATCGTAATATTCCTGCTGGCGTTCTTTATACAGCTTTTCCAAGTACTCACAGTCTTCTTTAGCTTTACGAGTACGATAGGCAATGATGTATTGCTGCAGTTTGGAAACCACAGTGTCAGCCATAGTTGCGGTAACTTTTGGGTCCTGTAAAGTCACTGTCAATGTGATAATACCCGTCTTTTTATCGGCCCCGATGGAAATCAGTTGGCGCAAACTACTTATTTTTGCCGCATCTTCCTCATTTAATTCAATAGTTCCTTCCTGAATACTATCTTTAGGAGCTTCTTCTTTCTCATTACTGAATAAAGATTTGATGCCGTCAATAGCCATGCCTGGAGCTTTTAACACATAACTCATCCAAGAAGATTTTTGTTTTTCCAAGTAGGCCGTGAAAGTGGTGTCGATTCGTTTGTCCTGGCTGGCTACAGGTGCATCCAGCAGTTCCAGCAAGAAGGGAGTGGAAGCCACAATGTCTGGAGCCAAGGTGGCATTCAAGGCATCAGGACTATTGGAAGCTACATTTGCTCCTAGAAAGGAGGCTGCCATGCTTGCTAATCCACTGCTCCCAGAGTTTCCTCCGCTGACTTCGGGAGAAAGGGTTACACTAACTGTATATTTTTTTGGAATACTGAAAGCAATTACAATTCCGATTACTAAACCTATAGCAGCTGCCTTGTAAAGCTTTTTACGGATGGCGATGAGTTGACGAATAATGCCTATCCAATCTATTTCAAGTACATCATTCTCTGTCGTTTTCGGTTTGCAATCCGCTTCTTTATATTGTTTGTTTTCTTCCATAATTTATATAGTGAATAGTTAAAAATTAAAAGTTAAAAACGATAGATTCTGTACTATTTCACTTTATGTTACTTCAACAGACTCGTCAAGGTCGCAAACATGGTAGCCAAGGATGCGAACGAAGAGGTATAGCCGATGATTTCGGCCGCAGTGACACGCTTGTTGCTTCTGCTCGGTACGATAATCTCGCAGCCCGGTTCGATCTTGCTTTTGTTGCGTCCTTTGATGCGGGCCACCTGACCGTTCATGTAAATCACGAACTTCTTGCTCTTCTTGGCATTGAGAGCATAACCGCCGGCCTGATCCAGGTAGTAGTTGGCGTTCTTGTCGCTGAGGTAGCCTACGGTGTTCGGCATCATTACGGCACCGTTCACCTTCACGGTGTTGTTCAGTTTGGGCACGGTGAGCACGTCGCCTTCGCGCAATACCAGGTCGTATTCGCTGCCGGGGTTTTCTACGGCTTTGTCCAGCTCAATACCTACGCTGAAGGTACTGTCCACTTCGATTTCCAACGAGTCCATCATGGCTTTACCGAACTGGCGGCTCATCAGATCAATCACGTCTTTCATGCGTTTCTTTTCTTCTTCGTTGGCCACACGAGTCAGTTTGGCACCTCTCAGATAGGCTTTGTCGGTAGCTCCGCCGGCCTTTCTCATCAGGTCGGACAGGCGTTCTTCGGTGCTGGTCAAGGCATACGTTCCGCCAAACAGCACTTCGCCGTTCACCTGTACGTTCTGCTGTGCCTGATAACCCGGACTGCGGCGTACGAATACCTGGTCGTAGGGCTGGAGGGTGAAGGCTTGCTGGCCGTCAATCACGAAACCGTCTTTCAGGGCGAAGGTGAACATCTGGCCGATGCTGTCGGTCGACGAGGTGCTCTTCGGGTCCTTGATGCGGCGGGCTACATCCACACGTACGGTAGAAGCAGCTTCCAGCAATCCGCCGGCACGGATAATAAGGTCTTCCAGCGTCATGTTGTCTGAATAGGTGTACTTGTCGGGGCGGGCCACTTCTCCGTAGATGGTCACGTCGCCGTAGTCTTTCAGGTCATGGATGCTGGGGATATAGAGGATATCGTTTTTCTGCAAGGGGATGTCGGGGCTGCTGCCGGCCATGATGCCGCGCACGTCCACGCTGAGGATTTCAGAGGTGAGGTCTTCACGTTCCCGTTTCAGTACGGCACGGTTGGTGAAGGCGTCGCCACGCAGGCCTTTGGCTTCGGTGATGAGGGCGCGTACCGTATTGATTTCGCCGCCCAACTGGTAGATACCGGGGCGATACACGGCACCGCGTACTTCCAGACGGTTGGTGAAGCGGTTCAGGATGGCTTCGGCAGTCACCACGTCGCCATTGTGTATGTTATAAGTAGAATAGTTGATTTCTTTTACGGTGTTCACTTCGTATTCTTCGCCGTTCTGACGGATCACACGCAGGGAAGGAGTGTAGGCATCGGAAGTGAAGCCGCCGGCATATTTGATCAGGGTGGCGAGGCTTTCGTTCTTCTTCATTTCATACTTCATGGGGCGCTTGATTTTGCCTTTGAACTGCACCAGAGCCTCGTAGGCGGGTACAATCACTACGTCGCCTTCCTGCAGACGGATGTCGTCGTGGGTCTTGCCTTTCATGATGAAGTCGTACACGTCGACAGTGGCCACGGTACGTCCGTTGCGGGCCAGCTGTACGTTGCGCAAGCTACCGATGTCGCTCACACCGCCGGCGCGGTAGAGGGCGTGAAACACGGTAGAGAAGGCCGACAGGGCGTAGGTTCCGGGTTGCATCACTTCGCCCATCACGTTGATTTGGATGGTGCGGCTGTTGCCCAGTGTCAGGCTGATTTCAAGGTTGCCGCCGGGAGCATCGAGTCCGCTGTAGGTCTTGCCCAACACACGTTTCAGGTGCTCGTTGGCCTCGGTCACGGTCATGCCGCTGAGGTTGACAGGGCCGATTTTCTCGATGTTGATGGTACCGTCGGGTGAAATTTCCTGACGGATGGTGTTCTGGCTGGTACCCCAGATGTCGATGATTACTTCATCGCCCGGGCCCAGACGGTAGTCGGGGGGAGTGGCGAGGTTCACGCTCGGTTCGAAGGTGAGGTTTTCACTGTTGAAGATGTTGCGTCCGAACACCTCGTTTTCCTTGATGACGCGGACCAGACTGTCCTGTTCGCTGTAGCCCATGAAGTCGGAAGCATCCAGCATGTTGGTGATTTCCTGCAGGGTGGAGTTGTCGTCGCCGAACACGTCGTTGGTATAGGTGTTTTGGGTATTGCGCGAATCTGTATTTTGTGCGTTCCGGTTATTCCGGTTGTTGGAGTTGCGGTTGTTGGAGTCGAGCCCGTAAGCGTCCCGGTTGTTGCGGGCGTTGCCGTTCTGGTTGTCGTTGTCGTTAGCATTGCGCTGGCGCGAACGGTTCTGTTCGCTGTTGCCGCTGTTGGAAGTGCTGTTCAGGCTTCCTTGTTCGTACATCCGCTTGATGCGCTCTGCCTGGGCACGGGTCACTCCGCGGCGGGCCAGTTCGGTAGCCATCTGGTTCTGGTCCTTACCTTGGGCCATACCTTGTTTTACGTATTCCAATACTTGTTGGTCGGTCATGCCGGATTGTGCCATGACAAGGGGCGAGCATGCCATTAAAAGAAGAAGTGATAACGCTCTAAACTTCATGTCTGGTTCTTTTTTGTGATATCTAACGGATTGATTTTTCGTTTTTGTGAGTTCGTCAAAAGCAACGCACTGGACGCGCTTCGCTGTTACCTGTCCCATGTGAAGTCTGGAAAAGGTAAACATCGTGTTCATATAACCTTGCAAAAATAGTATTTATTTCTATGCGATGCAATGTTTGGAGGGGGATTTGTACTCTTTTGAATAGCAATATGTATGTTTGTACAAGGGATGTGAGTGGAAAAGATTGCTCTTAGAGTAGCAGGAGTTAGTCAATCTGTTCAATCTTCCGGATTGACTGGAAATAAGAGAGGATGTAGCTGTAAAGCTATCGACAGGAAGTTTAGTGCAAAAGAGGAGGAAATGAAGAATTTAAGAGCTCACATAGTAAAGATGATAAAGGTAGAACAAAACGCATTTTCCAGAACGCCTATATTAGTAGGCGTTCTTTTCTCCATGCAAGGCGTTGGCCACGGTTTTGTAGATGATGAAGAGGTCCAGTCCGAACGTCCAATGTTCGATGTACCAGATATCTCCCCGGATACGGCCCTCCATATCCTTCAGCTCCTTGGTCTCGCCGCGGTAACCCGTCACCTGGCTCCAGCCCGTGATGCCCGGTTTCACGAAATGCCGCACCATGTACTTGTTGATGAGTTTGGAATACTCTTCCGTATGCTTCAGCATGTGCGGCCGCGGTCCCACAATACTCATGTCACCCTTCAGCACGTTGATGAACTGCGGCAGCTCGTCGATGTTCGTCTTTCGCATGATGTTCCCCCAGCGCGTCTTGCGCGGGTCATCCTTGGTAGCCTGCAGCGTATCCGCCTGTGCGTTCACCTTCATGCTGCGGAACTTGTAGCAGTAGAATTCCTTGTCGTTCAGTCCGTTCCGTTTCTGCTTGAAGAACACCGGCCCCGGCATCGTCAGCTTCGTGACAATCGTCACGATAATCAGGATGAAGGGGAAGAAGGTACACAGGAAAAGCAGTGAGAACACGATGTCGAACGCCCGTTTCAGCATCTTGTTGCCCGTCTGGCTCAGCGGGTCCGGGCGCAGGCTCAGATACGGCACATTGCCCAGCATGTTGAAGTACACCCGGTTGTGCAGGTAGTTATAGATGTTGGGCACACTGTAGAAATGCACCAGATGGTTCTCGCAGTAGTCAATGATGGAACGGATAATCACATGGTCTTTTGACGGCAGACAGCAGAACAGATAATGCGTGTTCCCTTGTTTCTCCAGGTATTCGTTCACGTCCTGCGGCTGTCCCAAATACGGACACTCTTTCGGAAAGGCCGGATTCGGCTGGAAGTCGAAATAACCCTTCACCTTGTAGCCCGCCCAGTCCTGTGCCGTCAGCTCATAATACAGTTCCTGGTTGTTCTCCGAGCTTCCCACCAGCACCACGTTGCGCACGTTTCCGCCTCTCGAACGGTATGTCTTCACGCCCCATCGCATCACGATGCGGAACACCGACAGGCAGACAAAAAGCAGTGCCAGGAATGTCAGGTAGAAGTACGACCAGGCATCCATGAATTTTCCCAGTTCCAGCAGTATGCCCGAAAGGATACCGAAGAACACCGTGCTCCGGAACACCTTGGTCAGAATTTGGTAGGCGAACACCTTCCGTCGGTAAAGTATCACGCCAATCTGCATGGCCGATACGAAATAACACAGCATGACCGTCAGGATTACCTGCAAGTGAGGAGCCATCAGAATCTTGTGCCAGGGAGTATCTTCTGTGGCCAGAAAAAGAAGGTAAAACAACCCTCCCGTGATAAGTGTTTCGCAAGAAACGATAAACAGACTTATCCAGCTGTTATTCTCATGATATCTTATTTTCATGTGTTGTTATGTTTATGCTTTCTGTAATCCTAACTGTAAGTAGTGTGTCTTGAAGGAAACAAGCCTCAGGCCGACAAGCCTTCCTTGATCACGTTGCTGATAAATAAGGTATTTCCGATAATATATCTTTTCCACATGCGTCTGGGTTCCTTGATCAATCTGTACAGCCATTCCAGACAATGATTTTGCCATGATTTGGGCGCCCGTTTTATTGTCCCGGCAAAGAAGTCGAACACGGCCCCGATTGTACCGCAATGACAGTGGATGTGCAGTTCGTTCCAGTGGCTGTAGGCCCATTTCTCCTGTTTCGGAGCCGTCATGCCAATCCAGAGCAAATCCGGGTTAGCCTGATTGATGGCCTCAATAATCCGCCGGTTGTCTTCTTCCGAAAAGACCGGTTTGTAGGGTGGGGAATAGGTCTCTATCTGAATATGGGGATACACCGTTTTGGCTTTCTCCCGAATCAGATTCAGTACCTTTTCGCTGCTACCCATAAAGAAACACTTGCCTCCCTTTTGGTTCAGCCGTTCCATCTCCATCGTAAACAAATCCCAGCCGGCAATACGCTCTATCGGTTGGCTCTTGGCTTTCAGGCTTCGGCAGGCCATTAGGATGCTTGCCCCATCGGGAATGAGCGCGTCCCCATTTTTCAGGGCTTCGGCAAAAGCCGGATCTTTCAGAGCTGTGTTGTACGAATGTGCATTGATTGTGTTGATAAGCAGCTTCCCTTCCGGGAGAGCCCTCAGCTCTTTCTCTGATTCAATGATTTTTACCTCTTTAAGCTTAAACATACGTTTACGTCGTTTTGTATTACCTGTTTAATAACTATTATAGAGCTTCCTATATCGTGTCGCAAACCATAGAATTTCAGCAAAGCAGACCAGCGGTACAATAAACCCTACCGCCATTGATACATTGTCTGCAATATACCCCATCATCATTGGGGCAATCGCTCCGCCCACGATGGACATAATCAAATAGGAAGATGCCTGTTTCGTTCTTTTTCCAACGTGGCGCAAAGATAATGAAAAAATCGTAGGGAACATAATTGATTCGCATAAAAAGCACAGTAACAGGAAATACCATCCCACTGCACCCGGCAGGAAGATGACCGCCGCCATGCAAATCAGGCCTCCCGCTGCACAGGCAGCCAGCACCTTTTCCCCCTTCACAAAGCGCATCAGCCAGCTTCCGCCCATGCGTCCGGCCATGAAGAGTCCCATGCCCCCGAACGAGAGCCACACCGAAGCCTTCTGTGCCGTTACCCCTGCGTTCTCTGTGGCGTAGTTGATAAAGAAACTGTTGATGCCCGTCTGCGCCGCCACATAGAGGAAGAGCGACAGCAGTCCCATGGTGAACGACGCCGTTTTCCACAGCGAGGTGCCGTGCCCCTCCGTCGGTTTCTCTTCCGCTTCCTGCCCGATTTCCGGCAGTTTTACCCGCGAGAAAATCACCGCGATGAGCAATACCAGCGTACCCAGCACCGCGTAGGGAGTCGTCACGTCGCCGCCTCCCGCAAAGAGGAAGAAACCTCCCGCCAGCGGTCCGCAAATCCAGCCCAGCCCGTTGAACGACTGCGCCAGGTTGATGCGCCGTTCGCTGCCCTCCGGTTCTCCGAGTACCGTCACATACGGGTTCGAAGCCGTTTCCAGACACGTCAGTCCGCAGCCGATGACAAACAATGCCAGCAGGAAGAACTCAAACGACTGGATCCGTCCGCCCGGAATGAAGAGCAAGGCACCGATGCCATACAGCACCAGTCCCGTCAGCACCCCCGTGCGGTAGCCGAAGCGGCGGATAATCCGTCCCGCCGGCAGTGCCATCACAAAGTACCCCCCGTACACCACCGCCTGAATCAAGGCCGAGCGCGTGCGGGTAATCTCCATCGTATCCTGGAAATGCTTGTTCAGCACATCCAGAATGCTGTGCGCCACTCCCCACAGAAAGAAGAGCGACGTAATCAAAATAAAAGGAACCAGGAAACTCCTTCCGTCCCTGGTTCTTACTAGTCCTATCTTTTCCATGTCAGCTTCTACTGATTTCAAGACCTTTGTTCGATAAACTCATCTCCACGAAGCGCGCCCTGTCGTTGGCCCTGTTCTCCGTCAGTATCCGGCGGATGCGCAGTGCTGCATCCGGGTCTTTGGCCACCATGTACAGGTAGCCCCCTCCGCCGGCCCCCGGCAGCTTGTAGCCCAGACACAAGTCATCAATCCGTTCCGTCAGCGCCTGTACGGCCGGTGGATTCGTTCCCTCGTCCAGCAGCTGGTTCTGCCTCCACGTCTTCCGTACCAGCCGGCCCATACCTTCGAAATCGTTCCGCAGGATGGCGTCGTACATGTCCATGGCATGTCCCTTCATCTGCTCCAGCAAGTACAGGTGACGGTTCGAGTTGAGGAACATCCCCCGCACAATCTCCGCCAGGATACCCTTGGCCGTGCGCGTGAGTCCCGTATAATATAAAAGGTGGCATTTCCGGTACTCGTCGCTTGTGAACAGGTAATCCGGCAGCCAGCGCACCATCGGTCCCTGATGCCAGCCCGGTTGCGTCTGCAGCAGTTTCACTCCCTGCAATACCCCGCCGTACTGGTCCTGCCATCCGCCGCCCGTGGTGAGCAGCTGTTCCAGAATCAAGGTACGGCTGCCGATGCCCTGCTTGTCCCAGTTCAGGCCGCAGAAGTCATTCAGTGCCCCCAGCACCGTAGCCGCCAGAATCGAGCTGGTGCCCAGTCCCGAACCCGCCGGGATGGCCGACAGCAGTGTCACCTCGATACCCGTGCCGAACGCCTTCAGCTGTGCCTCCAGCGAGTCGAAATGCTCCGTCGAGAAATCCGGATGGAATCCTGCCAGCGTCAGTGCCGCCTTCGGAATAGAGAACGGCGAACCCACCTTGCAGAAATCCTGCAGCTCCTCATACGTGGAAACCACCTCCATGGCCCCCAGGTCGATGGAACGCAGGGTGATGCGATACTCCTTCGACGGCTTCACATACACCTGCAGCGGCGGCTGTCCGTTCAGCTCGATGGCCAGGTTCACCACGTTTCCCCCTTCCATCAGACTGTAGGGTGGGGTATCCGTCCATCCTCCGGCAATGTCGATGCGCACCGGGCTGCGGCTCCATACAATCTGGTCGGCATACACCGACAGCTTCGGCTGCTGGCGATGGTCCATTGTGCTGGTCAGTCCCTGCCGCATCAGGCCGAACGCCCGTTCCTCCATGGCTTTCGCCTCCGGTTTCCTTTCCAGCTCCAGCACCCGTGCGCGGAACATCGCGTCACTGATTCGTTTCAGCAGGGGAGACCCCTCCGGCAGTTCTGCCGGCAAGGCGATGCCCCCCTTGGCAAATTCCTCGGCCGCCTCCTGCAAGTCCACCTGGTAGAACACGCTCCGTTCCTGGTTCCGGGCCAGCAGGCTCCAGTTCTCCTTGCGGAACTCCTCCCGCTGGGCGAACAGGCGCCGCAGGTTCGCATACGCCGAAATCTCATCGGCCGACACCTTCCGTGCCTTCCGCCAGATGGCCTTTCCGGCCTCGTCCTGACTGCCGTCCGTCATCCATTGCAGCACCGTGCCCAGTTCCTCTATCGAGTCTGTCACCGGGAAAATCGCTGCCGACTGCAAGTCCTCGCAGCCTCTGATTTCGTCTGCCGTCAGTCCTCTTTCCGCCAGCCATTCCGTCACCGGACGGCCCAGGTATAACGTAGAGTCCTCTTTCAGACTTCCCTTGAATTTATCGTTGAAGCCATACGGGCGGGCCGCAAACTCCTTGTCGCCCATCGGCACCACGTCGATGCACACCCCTTCCGGCACATTCAGGTGCCAGTCGTTGCGCGGCACTCCCGTGATGATGTTCCGGCTGTGCAGCTTCCAGTCCTTTCCGATGTAGCTGTTTTCTATCCATGTCTCCGCGTTGTCCGCCGTCAGCGTGAGCTGCAACTCCGCGTTCTGCACGAACATGGCCGGATGCGCCTTCACCTTGTGGTGCATGATGGCCCGCTGATCTGTCACACAGTTCTGCACCGCCAGCGTCGACGAAATCATCTCCCGGCTCGTTCCGTAGTGATGGAATTCCCCGCCCGGCAGCGGCAGGATGGCCACCTTCAGGCTGTTCAGTTCCTCGTCCGCGATGTGCGGGTGCGCTCCCAGTGCCAGACCGAATTCCGAATACATGTCGTAGAAAGTCACGCCCCCGTCCTTGCCGGTAGAGCGTTTCACCATCAGTTCCACCGCCCGGTCGCTCAGCAGCCAGATGCCGATGTCCATCAGGAACAGGTAATCCTGCATCAGGTTTGCCATCTCCTCCACGCTCGGTTTCTGCAGCATGAAGTCCAGCTTCTCCGGTTCCTTCCGTGACGACACGAACACCCCATGGTTCTTTGCCAGTTCCGGGTCCACCCACAAGCCGTAGCACACCACGTCCGCGTCCGGAATCTCCTGCAGCGGCTGGGTTGCCCGGATGTACACGTCACCGCTCGCAATCAGCGTGTGCAGCCCCTCCGGCGCCTTGTCCATGATTTCCTCATACAGCGGCAACTGCAGCGACAGCAAGTTCTGCGTCAGCCGTTGCCCCCGTGCCCAGCGGAACACCGGAATCGGCGTCAGAATCTTGCCCGACGGCGCATAGCCCGGCAAGCGTCGGCTCTGTCCCCCCGCGTGCAGCAGGATACGCTTCTCCTTCGCCAGCCAGTCACCCAGTCCGGCCTTGTCACCCTCTTCCTCCCGGCATGCATTCAGCAGCCAGGCCGTACCTCCGCCCGAGCCCAGTTTCCGACCCACCGGGTCAGAAGTGCAGAACCACTCCTTGTGGTCCGCATGCATAATATCGTGAAAACACTCCACCAGATTCGGTGGCAATGACAGTAACTTTTTCATATTCTACGATTCCTTTTTATATTTGTTTTATGTGAGTCTGATAATGTTGTCAAAAGAGAGTGGGATTCCCTTTGTTTCAGTGGCAAACTCTAATGCATACGTCATTTCTGTCGCACTGTGTCTGGGAAAGCTCAACGCTACGATTATGTGACATTCCACATATACCGTTTCAGTAAATTCAATGTTAGCCTTTTGTAATTGTCTCTGAAATAAACCGATGGTAGATTTCAATTGTTGCATCGCTTTTCGATAAATATCATCTACCGCCTTGACCGATGTGCCTTTGGCGTTCGTTTTGAACTCTACGAAATGAAAATCGGTTGTATTGAAAACGGCGCCATCAGCTATTCCTCCTTTGTGATGAGGGATGAGTGCATTGTCAATTGCCAGAACAACAGCTTCTGTTCCTTTCTCATTTAATACTTGACAATATTTATCTTGGTCAGGGGCTTGAACCACTATGGTATGTTTGCGGCAGGTTGTATCATCTTCTATAAAGAATTTTTTGTCATAGACCACCGTATAATATTGTTCAAGAGCACTTGTCACACCCTTGAAAGCCCATTTCAATTTCAGATTCTTGACCGCTTCGGGTGTATTCATTGTGCTTCCCTTTTTAATGACTTGATGTAAAGTCTGTATAGCTTGGCGAATTCTTCACTTGTGATGGCAGAAGTTGTATCCAAGTAATTCTGGTCGATAGTTCCCGTTTGAGAGTTGATGATATTTTTGCAATATATTTCCTCGTCTCCCAGTGAATAAGCTGCTACCGAACCAGGTTTTAATTGGAACTTTTCAGGAAGAATATCATTTGCCTCTTTTGCATACTTTTCTGATATGAGTCCTGCCAGCAAGGATATATTGATGCCTGACAACAGATACGGGCTATGTGTAGTAATGATGTGACAACTTTGATAATCTATCAGTTTAGTCTTTTCTATCAGATAACGTAGTATGGCAAGTTGATTCTCTGGGAATAAGTTCTGTTCCGGTTCCTCAATTACATACGAATCGAAAAAGTTCTTGTTGATACAGAAATCCAGAATCATCAACATCGGCAATAAAGACTGTATTCCCGATGAGCATTTGTTTAAAGACAATAATTCATCTTTTCCGTCTTTCGGCACCACAATGCCTTCTTTCCCGTTTGCATATTTATAGGTAAGATGTAAGAATGGAAGATTGTAGACCGGAAATTCATTTCTGGCTTTTTCAAAATAACTGAGATAATTCAAGAAAGTGACAGGTAGAGGAATCTTGTTCATCAGTATGCTGGCCAGTGCATTTGAAAATGCTCCAGCCAGATTTCTTTCTGCAGGGATATAGAATGAGGTGCCTCTGTTTCCAGTCATAAACAGACTGTTTTTCTTGATGAAGTCTTCCAGTGATTCTTCTGCGGAAATTCCCATGCTTGCAGCGGTACGTTTTACCTCACTGAAAATTACTTCTTTGTAAAAACCCAATAATTCATCCTTATTGGAATATTGGTCATGGGTCAATGTAAATTCCCCATTCTTATAGAGAATGCTTACATCTCCTTTTTTATATTCAATGTAACTGTTTTCTTGGAAATAGTCTGCTATTCCAAAAAGATGAAATGGTTGCATCACATTCTTTCCTTTCTCCAGTATTTGAATATAAAAGAACAATTCCTGACAGATAGTCAACACTTTAGCAATGGTACTTTTCCCTGTCCCTTGTCCGCCTATCAATATCAGCCAAGTTTTCAGTTCAATGGTCGCATCTTTGATTGGGCCAAAGTTTTTGATTGTTAGATAGCCAAGCATTATAATTCCTCGTTTTTAACTTTTAATTTTTAATTTTTAATTGATTACAGCTTAAATATCCGTTCCATCAGTTTCCATTTCTCCTGTGAGGTGGCACCTGGTGCTGCTTTCTGGTACTTCGCCATGTGCGCTTCCCATTCCGCCTGACGGGGCAGGGTAGCCAGCCGGGCATAGTCCCGTTCCATGTCAAAGTCGTCGGTGGTATCCATGATCATGAACAGGCGGTTCCCGTCGATATAAATCTGCATGTCGGTGATTCCCACTTCGCGGATACCCGCTTTCACTTCGTCCCACACGTGCGCATGTTCTGCCACGTAGGCCTCAATCAGCTCCTTGTCGTTGTAGAGCTCCAGTGTCTGGCAATATCTTTTCATAATTGGATATAAATACTATTGTTTTTAGGTTATAGGAAGTCTGAAGTTGCTGACTAATTGGATTCTACTTTGTATTAACTTGCGATATTGTGGAGATCTCGGTAGAATATCTTGTCTCCCTGATGCTTTCCAATAAAAAGTATTGTTTGCTGTCAGTGATTTTAATGACGGTGCTTTCTTCATTAGCCAATTAGTCAGCCATTCAGCTTTTTTAATCATATCTTTCACATTACTTGTACTGGCAGGATGAATTTCAAGGAAATAAACTTTTCCTTCATAACCTATGGCGTAATCCCAACGTGCATCATTGGGGTATAATGCTTTGGTACATTCATCAATATCTACACTTCCTTCCAGTTTTTTTGTATCCGTAGCTGATACTTGTTTTGCATTTGCTCCCAAAGCTTGTAATCCGTTGTGAAATCCATTTTTAATCTCTGGGGTATTTTCTACAGCTTGTCTAAAAGTTAATGTTGTTTTTTTATATCCCATAATGACTCACAATATCAGATGATTTTCCTGCAAAACTAGATAATCCTCCCCATTCTGCTATATCGTTGTCTTCGCTAAAGGCATCTAGTGATGATATATCTGAGAAAGTCACTCCATTCTCAGAGTATTGTTTGGCCGAATAAAAGATTTTAATTGTTTTCTCTTTTAGATTGTCAAACAAGTTAGCTGCAGTTGTATTTGTTCGTATATCAAATATTTCACACATTGCAGTTTTGAATGTATCATCGTGGAGTGATTGTAGATTTCTAAATGCCCATACAAACTCTAAAAATGTAGCAGAATGAGTAGATACAACGACTTTGTATCCACTTTGTACTAACTCAATAATCTCCAATAAAACTGATTGTATAGCGCGGGGATGCAATCCCATTTCAGGTTCTTCGATAATTACCCATTGATAATCGCTTTTGTCGATTACCTGGGTTGGAGGTCCTGACAGGCAATAGATTGCAAGTAGTAGAGGCATAAATTCCCTTTGCCCAGCACTCCAAGCCATAAATGGAATTCTCATGTCGTCTATTTCTAGTTTCATTTTTCTTTGTTCACCAGTTTTATCAATTACTACTCTTCCATTGTGAAAGATAGTATCTTTAATGGATTTCCTAACAGAACCTTTTAGCCTGTTTCTCATAGGGAAAATGGTATCGGGGTTACCTAATCCCCCTTGCATAAATACTCTTAAAGTTTCGCTGAAGCGTCGTAATACATATGGATTAGAAATATCATACTCCATAAAGTTTTTAGGACGTCCGTCCGCAATACTTAAGATTCTTTGAGCAGGCACGTAAAATACTGATTCCTTTTGGACTTCAGAAGCTTTCTGCTTAGAGATTGTTTTTAATAAGTCTTGAGGAGAGAATTGATTACCTATCCAGGATATTTCTGTATTATCCTTGAAAAGTCCAGATAGCCCCTCTCCAAAATACCATTCCAAAATATTTTTGGCATCTGTTTTACTTAATATATAATTATAGTTCCGGAGAGTGGAGATTATGTGTTGTTTGTCGATGATAAGCTTTAGTAATTCCAATGACAAACTTTTGCCACTGGCTTGTGGCCCGATTAAAAAAGTCAAATTACCAAAATCAATGTTAGCCTCTTTTATAGGTCCAAAATTTTTTATTTTTAATTCCATATTTTGGCGATTTAGAGTAATGATATCTGCTACAAATATATTAAGAATGAATTTGCTGTCAATCTAAATTTGATATTTTTTTTAGGGTACTGTCAATCCTTAGTGAAAATATTCGTTTATGGTTGTATATTCACTTTTACTTTTTACTTTTTAACTTTTAACTATATATCAGTCCCTTCTGAAAATATCTCGTGTATAGACCTTTTCCTTCACGTCGTCCAGACACAGGTCGTAGCGGTTGGCAAGGATGGCCTGGCTCTGCCGCTTGAATGCCTCCAGGTTGTTCACCACCTTCGAGCCGAAGAACGTACTTCCATCCTCCAGTGTCGGTTCGTAGATGATTACCGTGGCCCCTTTCGCCTTGATACGCTTCATCACCCCCTGGATGCTGCTCTGCCGGAAATTGTCACTGTTCGACTTCATCGTCAGGCGGTACACCCCGATGACACACTGCTTTTCCTCCGCCGGGTTGAAGTCCCCGTTGTTGAAATAGTCGTAGTAGCCCGCCTTCTTCAGCACCTGGTCCGCAATGAAATCCTTGCGCGTGCGGTTACTCTCCACAATCGCCTGAATCAGGTTCTCCGGCACATCCTGATAATTGGCCAACAGCTGCTTCGTGTCCTTCGGCAGACAGTAGCCCCCGTAGCCGAACGACGGGTTGTTGTAGTGCGTGCCGATGCGCGGGTCCAGACAGATACCCTGAATGATGGCCTGCGTGTCCAGCCCCTTCACCTCCGCATACGTGTCCAGCTCGTTGAAGTACGACACCCGCAGCGCCAGATACGTGTTGGCGAACAGCTTCACCGCCTCCGCCTCCTTCATGCCCATGAACAGCGTGTCGATGTGTTCCTTGATGGCCCCTTCCTGCAAGAGTGCCGCAAACTCGTGCGCCTTCTCCTCCAGTTTCTCGCCCGCGATGGCCTGGATGGCCTCGTTTTCCTCGTCCAGTCCCTCAATCAGTTTCGGATAGCCCACGATGATACGGCTGGGGTAGAGGTTGTCGTACAACGCCTTGCTCTCGCGCAGGAACTCCGGCGAGAACAGCAGGTTGAATTTCTTTCCCGCAAGGGCAGGAGTGGAGCGGAACTTCTCCGCATACTTCACGTACAGACTCCGGCAATACCCCACCGGGATGGTACTCTTGATCACCATCACCGCATCCGGGTTCACCTCCAGCACCAGGTCGATGACCTCCTCCACGTGCGAAGTGTCGAAATAATTCTTCACCGGGTCGTAGTTCGTCGGCGCCGCGATGACCACGAAGTCCGCATTTTTATAAGCCGAAGCCCCGTCCAGCGTCGCCGTCAGGTCCAGCTCCTTTTCCGCCAGATACTTCTCGATGTACTCGTCCTGAATGGGGCTGATGCGCCGGTTGATTTTCTCCACTTTCTCCGGAATCACGTCCACAGCCGTCACGTGGTGATGCTGTGACAGCAATGTAGCGATGGACAAGCCCACATAGCCCGTTCCCGCCACTGCGATATGTATATGCTTCATGTCTGTCATCTTATTTCTCTATTTTCCGGACCTCCTCTTCTGTCAGGCCAGTAGCCTGTGCAATCTGTGTCGTAGTCAGTCCCAGCGATTTCAGGTTGCGTGCAATCGCAGCTTTTTCTTCCGCACGACCTTCCGCACGACCTTCCGCGCGACCTTCCGCGCGACCTTCCGCGCGTTCCGTCATGATATTGTCCCGTAGAATCACGATGTTGTCCAAGTGCTTGTAGTATGCATTCAGCTCCTCCCGGCTCATGCGGTCCAGTTTCAGTTGCTCCTTCACCGTCTCCAGTCCCGGTGCTGTGGCATTTTCCGGCACATTACCCGTGTTCAGGTAATAAATCCATTCTTCCAGCGGCGTCTTTGCCACCCGGTTGAAATCGTTCACCTTCAGGATGTAATACTCCGGATAAAGTTGGCTCACCTTGTCCACCTTGAACGTCTGCTTCTGGAAGGGACTCAGCTCCAAGATGTCCCCCTCATGGATGCCCACGAACTCCGTCTTCCCGTGATACACAAAATCCTTTCCATGCCCCAGCGAGAAATACACGATGTTTACGCTGTACACCTTCCGCACCTTCTCGTAGCCTTCGCCCCGGTTGATGTATTCCGTCACCAGCTTGGAAGCCCCGAACAGCATCCGTTGGAAATACGCATACTCATTGTTGTTCTGCACCTCGATGAGCACCAGTTCACCCTTCGAGTTCTCCGCCAGCATGTCCACCCGGTTGTACTTGTCAAACTCATCCTCTTGGTTGCTTTCACTCTCCAGCAGCTTGTGGATGGTTACCTTCTCTTCCAGCAGTGTGGTGAGCAGTCCTTCCAGCACCGCATAGTTGGCCTTGTTGCGCAACAGACGCTTCATGGCCCAGTCAAAACGAATATAATTCTCCATAGGGCAATGCATTTACAGTTGTTCTTTTTACAAAGAAAGCGAATTTTCCGCAGAAAAGCAAAAAGATTCCCACATCTCCTCGTCTTCCGATACGCACCGCATCCGCCCCCTCACTTTTACTTTTTAACTTTTAATTTTTAACTATTCACTTACGCCGTCTGATGGTTGATGCATATCCCTTTCAGGTACCATTCATACAAGCGGTGGATACCCTCGTCGATTTCCACCTTGTGGTGCCATCCCAGGCTGTGCAGCTTGCTCACGTCCGTCAGCTTGCGCAGCGTGCCGTCCGGTTTCGACGCATCCCAGCGCAGCTCACCCTTGAAGCCGATTTCCTTCATGATTTTCTCGGCCACCTCGCGGATAGACAACTCCTTGCCCGTGCCCACGTTGATGTGGCAGTTGCGGATTTCCGTGATGCCGTCGGCGTTCTTCACCGAGTCGTCATACGTCTGCTTGAAGTCCACGTTCAACAACACATGCACACTCGCGTCCGCCATTTCCTCGCTCCACAGGAACTCACGCAACGGCTTTCCCGTACCCCAGAGCGTCACCGCTTCCGGCGTGATGCCGAACTTCGCCAGCTTCTCCAGAATCTCCGCTTCCGAGTTGCTTCCGTTCACGCCCTCCACCGGACGCAGGTCGATGTCCTTGCGCACCGCAGCCCAGTCGCCCTCGTTCAGGCATTTGGCCAGGTGAATCTTGCGGATCATGGCCGGCAGCACGTGGCTGTTCTCCAGGTGGAAATTGTCGTTCGGCCCATAGAGGTTCGTCGGCATCACCGCGATGTAGTTCGTGCCATACTGCAAGTTGAAGCTCTCACACATCTTCAGTCCCGCAATCTTCGCGATGGCATACGGTTCATTCGTATATTCCAGCGGAGAGGTGAGGAGCACCTCCTCCTTCATCGGCTGCGGCGCCTCGCGCGGGTAGATACACGTACTGCCCAGGAACAGCAGCTTCCACACCCCGTGACGGAAACTCTCGCCGATTACGTTCTGCTGAATCTGCAAGTTCTGGTAGATAAAGTCCGCCCGGTAGTGCAGGTTGGCCATGATGCCCCCCACATGCGCCGCCGCCAGAATCACCGCATCCGGCTTCTCCTCATCGAAAAACGCCCTTACCGCCACCGGATCCAGCAAGTCCAGCTCCTTGTGCGAACGTCCCACCAGATTGTTATACCCCCTCTGCTTGAGGTTGTTCCAGATAGCGGAACCCACCAGTCCGTGGTGTCCCGCTACATATATCTTTGCTGATTTGTCCAACATAATAAAACCTCCGTTTCTTAGTAGAAAAATCCCGTTTTTACGTTTAACTTTTACCTTTTAACTATTAACTTTTAACTATTTCACGATTCCTTTCTCCAGGTATTCTGCCAGGTTCGTGCGGATTTTCTCGCCCGCCTTTTCCACGGCCACCTTCGCCATGTCCGCATCCACCATGATTTTCACCAGTTCCTCGAAAGTCGTCTTGTTCGGGTCCCATCCCAGTTCCGCTTTCGCCTTCGTCGGGTCACCCCAAAGGTTCACCACATCCGTCGGGCGGTAGAAATCCTCGCTCACTTCCACCAGACAGCGGCCGGTAGCCTTGTCGTATCCCTTCTCGTTGATCCCTTCACCCTTGAATTCCAGTTCGATGCCCGCATGCTTGAACGCCAGGTAGCAGAATTCCCGTACCGAGTGCTGTACCCCCGTGGCGATGACGAAATCCTCCGGCTTCTTGTGCTGCAGGATCAGCCACATACATTCCACGTAGTCCTTCGCATACCCCCAGTCGCGCAGTGAATCCAGGTTACCCAGATACAGCTTGTCCTGCTTGCCCTGTGCGATACGCGCAGCCGCCAGCGTAATCTTACGCGTCACGAAAGTCTCCCCACGGCGTTCCGATTCATGGTTGAACAGGATACCCGAGCAGCAGAACATGTGGTACGCCTCGCGGTATTCCTTCACAATCCAGTAACCGTAGAGCTTGGCCACCGCATACGGGCTGTAGGGGTGGAACGGCGTGTTCTCGTTCTGCGGCACTTCCTCCACCTTACCGTAAAGTTCCGAAGTAGAAGCCTGATAGATGCGGCAAGTCTCCGTCAGTCCGCACAGACGCACGGCCTCCAGCACACGGAGCACCCCCGTGGCATCCACGTTGGCCGTAAATTCCGGCGAGTCGAAGCTCACCTGCACGTGGCTCTGTGCCGCCAGGTTATAAATCTCGGTAGGCTGCACCTTGCTCACTACCTGCAACATACTCATGGAGTCCGTCAAGTCCGCATAGTGCAGGTGGAAGTTCGGTTTTCCTTCCAGGTGCGCGATGCGTTCGCGGTAATCCACAGACGAACGGCGGATGGTGCCGTGTACGTCATAACCTTTTTCCAATAAGAATTCGGCCAGGAACGAACCGTCCTGTCCTGTAATACCTGTGATAAGTGCTGTTTTTCTTTCCATTCTGATTAAAACTTTATTTTGTATCTGTTAGCTATTACTTTTTTCCTTTTAATTGAATCTGTCTTTTTTATATAGCGTACTTACTCGTTTCCTTGTTGGAAATTCCTATAAGATACTTTATTTAAATGATTCCTATAGATTTAGTTCATATTTAAAACTCATAAGTAGTCTAGTTGTTTCCATGTTACTTTCTACGGGAATAGAAACTTCTGGACTCACATTTAAATTCATTACTTTAAAATCAAGTCCTACTTTGATACGTTTCTCACATAATCTGTATTCAGGATAGCTTGTAAATTCACTTCTTAATGAGATGGCTTTATGGAGTACAAACGAAAGCCCTGCTTTGAAAGCCGTATCATATCCATACGATGAGTCATAATGAGGGCGTACACCGCCAAATATATTACACCATGAAAGTATAGGGTATTGCACCTCAATCATGCCTCCCATCATTTTATATAGTCTACGGTAATGTACTCCGCCATATACGCAGCCATTGTATTGAAGTTCCTTTAATGCTCCTTTATATCCTGCATAACCGTTTATTACTTGATTCTTTAGTTTCGTTACGAATACACTGTGTTCTGCCAGTATATACCAGTTCTTTTTATCTTTATATCCGATTCTAGCATACTCATTATCTCTTACTCCGAGTAGTATAGCCCTCTGTCCAAATGCTTGTATGCTACAAGTAGTAATGAGAAATATGCTTATAAGAAAAAACTTTATATTCATAATATCTTACTCAATTCTGAAGAAAGCAGGGCATAACCTTTTGAATTTAGATGAAGACCATCTACCGTATATTCTGGATTGATGCCTCCATTATAAAGAAAATCTTCTGCAACGTTTAAAAAGATACTATTCTTTTGCTCCTTCAATTTATTTTCTATGCATTTGTTAATATTACTGATAATTTCATATTTAAATCCGTCCTTAGGTAGAATAGAAATACATACAATACGTTTACAGGTAAAATTTTTCATCAAATTCATATATTGATTTGCAAATTCTTCTGCAAATTCTGTCTTGTTAGATATGGTCAAATCGTTTGTTCCCACCAATAATACCACAGTGGCTTCCTTGTCATTTATTATGATGCTACTACAATCTGCTATTTTGTATCCATCTACACCTAGATTTTCGGAGTCAATAAAAGGTATGTATCTTTCCGTATCCCAGTTCCTTACTAAAGAATCACCGATGAAAATTACTTTTTCTGAATCATTATGGCTGCATCCAGGTAAAAAGAAGAGTAAAACTAGAAATATACCTTTCCATTCATTGAACGTTCTTGGAAATATTAGTTTCCTTATGAACTCAATTTTGTATATAGCGATTGATAGAAAGTAAGCTATGGTTATTGTAAGTATTAAGGCAAGTAATCCCCATATCACTGTCGTAGGTATTATTAATTCCAGGGCATTGTAAATGTATACATGGGTAAGATAGATAGGTAAAGAGTATTTGCCAATTGCCCTAAGCCATTTCATCTTTAAGATTGGTAGAACAGTAAGAATTAGCATAAATCCAGTTATAGGCATAAACATAATTCCATATCCTATATGCTTATTCCAGTATAACCATGATAGAATAATAAAGATTACAGCTCCGATGTATTTAGTCCATTCCTTCCAATGAATTAGTCCTTTCACTAAAATCCCATAAACAAAGTATTGCACGGCTGTGAAAGCTCCGAATGGTAGGTGATTTCTCATCCATTCTGCTTGTATCCAAGAAAAGCAAAAAGTGATTAGCGATAAGACTATTAAAGAAATTCTTACCCATTTTTTGTTGTCACTTATTATTTTTAGGAGACTGAAAGTACAGAATGTGGGGAGGAACCATAGAAATAGGACACCTACATTTTCTTTTAGAAGTTTTTGGCTGCCGATTATAAATGCAGATAATATATTCAAAACTTCTGGATGTTTACCTTCCAAGAGGGTAAAAACTACAAAAGAAAATATAAAGAATAATATATAAGGAATCCAGTTTCTGGATATAATATTGCTTATATTGGTGGGGGTTAACTCTTTCTTATTATTATACAGCCATGGTAAGATGAAGAAACACACCACATGGAATGTATATAAATAGGACATCAAAGGACTGTTTTGGGGAGCCACTATGTGATTATGACCAATAACTATTAGGATTGTGAGAAATCCCTTTATCGAAGCTGAGTCTTGTTTTGATAAACTAAGCATGTCGTTTCTTTTTTCAGTTGTTTAGCTAGTTTTCTTGTAAACTTATCGGATCCATTCGCATTAAGATGGTCTACTGAATGATAAAGATTAATATCATCAAAATCCTTATCATTAAGAAAATTGAAATATCTTATGCCTTCTTCATTGCAAATTTGTTTTACAAGTAGGGTAGTGCTTGTTTGTTTCTTGTAGTCAGCATAAAATGGTGAGGTTACAATAGTAAGCTTTATGCCTTTATCTTTGCATAACTTTATGATTCTTGTAAACTCTTCAACTTTATCTGTGTCTGTTTTGATACTATCATTATCATATATTCCTTTTTCACCCTTATAAAATCCAGACAAAGGCTGGAATCCATTTTTATGGAATGTTCCTCTATCTTTAAGATTTGGGATTAGTTTTAGGAACATTGAATTATAAGGATAAATCTCTGACAGACATTTCCACATCTCGAATCTAGAACGCATTTTTAGGAATCTGTGTGTTTCTTTGTGGTTTTTATAGGGCAAAAGAGCTGAGAGTCTGTCGTAGTTATTGCCACCTGTAAAATCGTATGGTACTATATCAAGGATAACCCATTTGGGGGTATACCGACTTAACATTACTTGTAACTGTGCACTTTGATACATCAAAAAATATCCAGATCTTCCTGCATTAAAACAGCTCAGGCCCAATGAATCACTTAGAATTTCCGGATTATAGTGATTCCTTGCTCTTGATGATCCGAGAATCACTATATCGCATTGTTGCCTTTCCATAGCTTCACTGGCATAGAAGTATTCTTCATCTTTTTGATTGTCGTACATCCATTTAAGCCCATATCCAATTAATCTGTCCGCTCCAATCAATAGTATAGCCAGTATTACTCCTTTTATAATGAAACTTCTCATTGTCATAATCCAAACTCTTAAAATTGGAAATAAATAAACTGTCCTCCATCGAAAACTCCAACAGCCAGTATCATAATTGTTAGAAAAATATATGATAGGAATCGGATTCCTATATATTTGTTTTCGAGCATTGGATGTTTACCTTTTTTTTCTTGTATGATGTCACAAAAGAATAGAATCGTACATCCAATTATTATATATATAAGTAAGGATATCTGAGGTAAATATAGATGACCTATAGGTTTGAACATCATAGAAACAGCTTTAAAAGCATCTTCCACACTATTTGCTTTAAAGAAAGTCCAAGCTACTGTCATTAGTACAAAGGTAACAGTAATATTCCACCAATAAGCAATTTGGCTATTTTCGCTTAGCTTGAAGAACCTTCTTGTATTGGTCTTAAGATTTTTCATTTCTTTGCCAATTACCTGAAATAACCCATTTAAAAAGCCCCATATTACAAAAGTCCAGTTGGCTCCATGCCATAAGCCTGATACTGTGAATGTGACCAGTAAGTTAAATATGTGTCTGCCTTTGCTACACCTATTTCCTCCTAATGGTATATATACATAATCTCTGAACCATGTGGAAAGTGATATATGCCATCTTCTCCAAAAATCAGTTACACATGTAGCCATGTATGGTCTTTCGAAGTTCATCATGAGGTCAAATCCCATTACTTTTCCACAGCCTATTGCAATAAACGAATATCCGCCAAAGTCGCAATAGATTTGAATGGAGAATAGTATGGCTGCTACTAGTACCGACAATCCTGAGTGATTGTTTAGATTGTTAAATATGGGATCTACATATAATGTGATTCTGTCTGCAATCATCACTTTCATGAAATATCCCCATAACATCATTCTTAATCCTTTTACCACATTTTCAGGAACAAAACTATGTTTTGCTTTTAGTTGCGGTATAAGTTTTTCTGCTCTGTCTATAGGGCCTGCAGCTAAATCGACAAAGAATGCTATATATAGAGCATATATGCCTGGATTCTTTTCCACCATGGTTTTTCCTTTATATACATCTACCATATATGATATAGCTTTGAATGTAAAAAAGGATATACCCACTGGTAATAATAGGTTGAATTTGGGGATTTCTATTCTAACTCCTATGTCATTAAGTATTGTAAATACAGAATCATTGATAAAGTTTAAGTATTTAAATATTACTAAGGGTAGAATACTAAATATAATTCCTATTGTCAGTATTCTTTTTTTCTTCCTTGCCTGTGACCTATTAATGGATATGCTTATAATATAGGAAACTATGGTTACAAATAACAACAATAAAGCATAACTCGGATTCCAGTTCATATAAAATCCATAACTTACTAACAGTAAATACTCCCATCGTAATTTATGGGGAATAAGGTAGTAGAGTAGCGTAGCTACAGGGAAAAATAATAAAAATGAGAAACTATTAAAAAGCATAAATTATTTTCTATTATATTCTCGATATTGTAAGAATTTCACTAATAGATTCCATGTAAAAGAAGTATGTTTGGCTATATTCATAAGCTTTCCTATAGGATCCTTAGTAAAATAATTACCATATTTCAACGCTTCATTTCTGCTTAATTTGACTCTGCCTGATAATAGTTGGCAGTAACAAAGATTGCGAGCAATAATTCCTATAGCTTTTTTGTAACTTTCGGAATTAAGGTCAACCCTTCCAATTAACCTCTTTTGCCATTCTTCCACTGATGGAGCATTATTCCATCGGATTTGCATCTTTTTTAACCATCCTTCTTTGCGGGTAACGTCCCCACCATCACTGACATATAATATCTCGGGAATCATTCCCCATTTACCAAAAGATGCTAAATAAAACCAAAACTCCCAGTCCTCAGTCACTCTGAGGTCTGTCCTTTGACCATTGGTCTTTTGTACTGTATCTTTGCGCATTGTAGTGCTGCAAGTCCCCACATGCTGATATAAAGCCCAAAATGAATAAAAATCATTAATGACAAACGGTATTTGATTGGGTAGAACTGGACAATATAAAGGTTGTTTACCTATAGCTATGTGTTTTTGTCCAACTGTAACAGCTATACATTCTTGGTGATTCAATAGGAATGAAACTGTCTGTTCTATGTAGCCATCATTCCAGTAGTCATCTGCATCAAGAAAAGTTAGAAATTCTCCTTTTGCCAATTCGATTCCTTTATTTCTAGCTACAGAGGGCCCTGAGTTTCTTTGTTGGTGCAAAGAGATATTTTTTTCTTTTCTAGCTTTTATGATATCAATCGAATTATCTGTACTGCCATCATCTACCAATATCACTTCGTAGGTATATTGGGTAGTTTGATTGAATATTGAATCAAGGCACCTGTTAAGTAGTGGTGCTGCATTGTATACTGGAATGATAATTGATAAGTCCATTTTATTAACTCTTTAATATTGAGTTCAGAGTGTTCTCAAAATTAGTTAGTTTATATTTTGTTTCATAAAGAGAGAGGCCGTTTACTCCCATTCTTTCTCGGTCTTCTTTGTTGTTGATTAGACTTTTCAAGCAGTGAGCCAAAGAATCTATATCATGGGGATTACATAAAAGGCCATTATATCCGTCCTCTATGATTTCTGGTATGGCACCCTCGTATGAAGAGACGCACGGTAATCTGTGCTGCATTGCTTCTAATAATACAACAGGAAAACACTCTTGCGCATAGTATGTAGGGAAGACAAAAATATCTGCGGTGTCGTAATATTTTTCTTTCTCTAATCCGTATGCTCGCCCCTTATAAAATACGTAGGAGCCTAATCCTCGGTTATTAATTTCCTTATTGATTCTTTCGATGTTTATTTCTTCAGTTTCTCCTCCCACAAGATTACATATAAATTCACATCCTTGGTCTCTTAAGATTTTGCATGCATCAAGTAAACAAATTACTCCTTTGCTTTCTATTAGATTCGATAAAAATAGAATTGTAGGAATGGGATTATTCTTTTTGGATTCTGTCTTTGGGGAATTTATGAGTTCAGGAATGCCATTGGGGCATATTCTTACTTGTTCTTTTTTGATAATTCCTTTTACATCGTCATATAGTAACTCAGATAAAAGTATAACGGTTGTATGCTTGTATACTAAGTGATATATCCATTTATAAAATGGTTTGGACGAGTACTCTTTCATTCCTTTATTATGGAAATGTATAATCACATTATTGCAAAAGAGTTTACACATTAACACGAAAGGAGCATCCTTTAGAAATGGTATACCGAAGCATGAAGTCGCTAAATAACAAGTATCATATCTCCGAGTTACGAGGTAGATAAAAGTCTTTAGATAGGAGTAGAGGAATCTAAATATTTTTTTTATAGAAAATTTCTGTATTTCATCCATACTCCTTGATGTGGATAAATTTACATAATCACATCTTGCATTGTCATTGATTAATTTACTGTTTTTTATATACATGCTCATCATAGATGAACCATGTACAGGGGGCGGGAGAGGGACTATGAAAAGAATATTGTTATAAGTTTTCATATTGCAATACCTTTTCGATAATTGGTGCCATGTCATAATACTTGTACTCTGCCAGTCGACCGCCGAATATCACATTTCCTGTGTTATCAGCCAATTCTTTGTAGAGGGCATAAAGATTACTGTTTTTCTTGTCGTTCACAGGATAATACGGTTCCATCCCGTCTTTCCATTCTGTGGAATATTCTTTTGAGATTACAGTCCTTGGACAATTGTCTATTTCACTCCCGAACATCTCAAAATGCTTATGTTCTATGATTCTGGTATAGGGAACCTCTTTATCAGTGTAATTAACCACCGCATTTCCCTGATAGTTACAGCAATCATGGATTTCTTCTTCGAATCTCACAGTTCTATATTCTAGTTTACCGAATCTATAATCATAAAATTCATCAATCTTGCCGGTGAACACAATTTTTTTCGCTATGTTTTCCCAATAGGTTCTGTTGTCAAAAAAATCCACTTCGGTTTTCACTTCTGTTCCATCTAACAGACCTTCTATCAGCTTGTTATATCCTCCAATAGGTATTCCTTGATATTTGTCATTGAAATAATTATTGTCATATACAAATCTGACCGGCAAACGCTTGATGATGAAAGCTGGAAGTTCAGTGCATTTCCTTCCCCATTGTTTTTCTGTATATCCTTTGATGAGCGTTTTATAAATGTCTGTGCCTATCAGTGATATGGCCTGCTCCTCCAAATTGCGTGGCTCCGTAATTCCGGCTTGTTGCATGGATTCAACTGCTGCGGCTTTTTGTTCTTCTATTTTTTCTTTAGCCTGTTGTGGAGTGACAACTCCCCACATTTGGTAGAAAGTATTCATATTGAAGGGCAGGTTATAGAGCTTTCCCTTATAATTTGCCACCGGGGAGTTGGTATACCTGTTGAACTCAACAATTGAATTTACAAAATTCCAGACTTTTTTATTGGAGGTATGAAAAATATGTGCGCCATACTTATGTACGTTTATACCTTCAATGTTTTCGCAATACACATTTCCACCTTTGTGATTACGTTTGTCGATTACCAGACATTTTTTGCCTGCCTGTTTAGCTCTGTATGCGAAAGTAGCTCCAAAGAGTCCTGAACCTACTATCAGATAATCATATTCTTTCATTGGATTGGATTTATTTCTTTAGATAAAATTTTTCGTATTCTTGTTGCATTTTTGAAATGGAAAAATTCTTATCAACAAAATTGAATGCCATATTTTTCAGTTGTTCTCGGTTGATATTGGGAAGTTTTTCAAATATCGCTTTATAAGATTCAATGTTATTATTCTGAACTTTTAATGGCCAGTCTGATGGTATTGTTTCATTAAGTCCAGCAATATCATTTACAATAACTGGTGTGCCATTGTAAGATGCTTCTATAGATAGAGAATTAAGCCCTTCATGTATGGAGGTGATGAGGACATAATCAAAACTACCAATGTAGGAAGAAAGATTTGAAATGGGGGGAACAATTTTTACATTGCTCTTATTTCCTAATTTAGTATGTAATAGTTCTGATAAAGGTCCTGTTCCAGCTATGGTAAAATCAAAAGTATCTTCATTAACAGTTTCTACAATTTGTATCAGAGATTCAATTCCTTTTTGTGGAACAAATCTTCCAGCAAATAAAATATGAATCTTGTTGTTATTAAGCCCTTCATATTGCGATTGCGATGATTGCTTGAAACCATTATAAATAAGAGGTATATTTAATGAAGGACCGAAATTCTTTTTATAGGCTTCTGTAACAGATATGCTATTGCTCACATTTGCTTGATTTTTTATTATCCATTTTTCAACCATGGAGCCAATTTTATTCCAATCTTGCCATAACACAGTATTATGAAGTGTCCTTACTAATTTAAATTTTGCCTGAGGGAAGATTTTTGAGAAAATGAATACCGATAAATCTGGAATTTCTGTATGGGTATGTATGACAGTCGGTTGATATTTATCATATAATTTTTTTAGCCTGAAAGGAAAAAGTATGATGGCTTTTTTATTGCTGCTAATATTGGATCTGTGATATTGGATATTACAAGATTCCAGCTCTTTAATCATTTCTTTTGTATATGCAGAATTGCCTCGTGCTACTTCCACTATATGGTATTCGAACTCCTTACTTTTTGATTTTGCTATGTTAAAGGCAATTCTTTCAGCACCTCCCATTTCCAGATGGGTGATAATTTGAAAAACTACTGTTTTCATAAACCTTTATTCTTTAATATTGATATGATACCATTATATTCCCTGAGGGCACAATTCTCAGTATTATAGCTCTTTTCAATTTCTATTGAGTGCTCTCCCATTGCTTTTAAATCGCATGAATGAAACTTTTTTAGAACGTTTAAGATACTTTCTTTGTTTAAAGAATCAAAAACAAATCCGTTAATACCTTCTTTGATGAGCTCCTGATGACATCCATTGTAAATGGTTGTACTTACAGGTAAGCCACAAGCCATAGCTTCTGGTATTACTAAACTCCAGTTATCTTCTAAAGTTGGTAAAATAAAAACATCTGCTTGTGCATAATACTTAACTACATTTTTATATTCTATTCGTCCTGTCATTCTCACGGAATTCAGATGAGAATATTTGTTTTTGAGAGGTTCATATAAATCACCTGCTCCAACTATAGTTAAAGTGTCTTCTGGATATTCTGCAATATGATTTTCCCAAACAGACAGAAGCTCTTTTATTCCTTTTCTTTTTACAACTTGCCCTACAAAAAGAAAATTTATTCCTTTCAGGTCAGTATGATATGAATCTATTTTATTCTTTCTTAATAGAGTTACATCTTTTGATAGGTTTGCACCATCAGCGCTCATGCCTCCAATTTTGATCTTGTTTGGTTTAACGCCTAATGATAATAGATATTTTTCTGTTTCTATTCCATTTACTAAATAGCCAGTAATGAATTTGTCGGTAAGTTTTCTATGAATTTTTTTGAGAAGATTACAGTTCCTTTCTGTATGCATTGTTCTTTCATATCCCATGAATACAGGGGTTTTATAGAGCAATGAGTACAGTATAACCATTGGGGTCCATTGGAAGAATCCTTCAGTAATAAGAACATCTGGCTTATATTTTTTGATAGTTCTCAAAAAACCGTGGAGAAACGGAATTTTTTGGCCATATTCTATTTCAACTCTCTTAAAAGACATAGTGGCTGTATCAAAAAGATGTTCCCCTTTAAAGGGAATTGCATTCTCTTTCATCTCATCTTTTATTCTTTTTAGAAGGGAATCATAACGGCCAATATATCTGTTTTCAGAAAACATGATATAGAAGTTACCTTCAAATAGCTTATTCATTTCCTCATAGAAGGGTAATCTGTAATCCAAAAAAATGGGATTTGCGTATAATACTTTCATATTGGATTTTTATTTTTATCTGTTGCCTGTGAATATATGGTAGGATGTGGGAAAATATCTTTTCCATCGTTTGGCTATACTGATGATGACTATAGCAGTCATAAAGGGTAGTAAGAGGTAGGTAAGTAAAGCTACTAATTCACTGTTCTTAAAGAAGAAGGCAATTCCATTCTTCAAAATCTTTACTAAATAGCAGTGAGATGCATATATGACAAAAGCATAAGAAGAATATTTCATTATATACCTGAAGATAGATTGAGGTAGCGCATTAATTGCTTGCCAAACTATTATTAAACCTATGAGAGTATTCAATCTGTGAATGATAATATTTCGGTATGGGAAGATTCCTGTGGAATAAGATATCCAAAATAAGAAAGGTATTATAAGCCAATATTTGTTGATTCTGTATTGTAATAATTCATCTTTAGAAGAAATTAAGCATCCCATATAGAAAAAAAATATTGCCTCCGTAGAGATGAATGAAGAATCTACTGGAATCCAGAAAAAGAATATTATAAATAAAGGACATATTCGTACAAATACGTATCTAGAATGGACAATCCATTGGTAGAGAGGTATAAGTAACATTAAGGCAAATAAATCTCTGACGTACCATAGAGGACCATCCCATTTACTTAATACCAAATCTTGTATAAAAGATTGTATAGATATATGATTGAATACTTGAGTGTTTGTTACAAATAAAATTGCCAAACAAAACAAGTTCCAAAGAATAAATGGGATTAATAGTGTTTTTGTCTTATTAAGTACTAATGTTTTATACGTGAGGTAAGAATTGTATTGTTTTTTGCAAAAGAAATATCCAGATATTATAAAGAAGTATGGAACTGCCATCTCTGTAAAAACCATTGCAGAATTTTGTACCACTTTATTTATTCCAAAACCAGTCCATGTTCCAAAAAATGCAAGATAATTTAATGAATGTCTATATAATACTAATAGGGTTGCGATAAAACTAGTTACTTTTATCTTGTCGCTTAGTTCTTTATTTATCATAAAGCTTTACTCGTGTATAATAAAAACTTAATACAACTATCATGAAATAGATTACGGTAATAGAACAAGCTTTTCCTGAAAGGAATCCGTATGAATAGCCGTTTAACATCGAACAGGATGCTGCGGATAGAAGTCCTAGATATCCTATTCTCTTCCTTTTTTTTAATAAAAAGATAATATTACTACAATAATGATATATTAATAATATGATTCCTACATATCCTAGGCTACCGTATATACCTAAGTAATTATTATGGGCATCCGGGGACGCTTTACCTCCAAACGCGGTAGCCGCACGCTCTATGCAGGCAAATCCCCATCCAAATAGGGGCTTTTGAGCTGCTAGTTTCATCATTGTGTCCCATAATTCTGCTCTTCCTGTAGCACTTTCAATTCCTGCCATATCTTTGCCTGGCATAATAAAAAACAATAGTTTAATAATGAGTCCTTGGTTAAAATATAGGATTAAAGCAACAAGGATGATTCCCAATGCATAAATAATCTGTCCGGAGAAAAATAAGGCTATAATCATTCCAAAGATGGCTGAGGCATTAGCACCACTACTTGTGGAAGTGATTAAAATGCAGATGGCAAATAGCATTGTATATTTTAAATAAGTACTTCTTTCGGAATCATGTTTTTTCATATTTAGGTATTCTGCGATGCAGTAGGAAAATAACATGGCCGCAGAAGAAGCACTGGCCAGTTCATGAATAAATAAGCTTGGTATGAATAGTGCACGATGAAGAATTGCTTCAAAAAGTATGATGCTGTAACATATTGTAATGAACACCTTTTCCATTGTTTTAAAGTCATGAATTTGTGAGAAGATCCATGACAATAGTAGGCATAATACTATCATTTGGAATGATAAGAAGAAGGCAAATGTCGGAATAAATGCCCATAAGGTGCTGATTAAGGCATAGATATAAAGAATTAGAAGAGATTTTACAGAACTGTTCGTTTTTAAATAGGTATTCCTTATAATATTATGATTTTTTCTATAGATGATAAGTAATAATCCAAAGATACATACCACTTGTAGTGCTTTGGCAAGCCCTCCGCCATCTGCAGGAATAAAGTCAACTCTATACAGCCATACAAAAAAAAGAATTACAATAATTTTGTAGTGGGTAAGAGCTGTTTTGAAGTTTTTATATAATATAGATAATAAATTATTCATTATGTCCGTTTAATAAATTAATCCATTCTTTCCCAATATTGTCAATGGAATATTGGGTACAACTATGTAATCCTTCTTGGGCCATTTTTAGGCGAAGGTCCTTATTGTTAATTAGAGAAATTAGTCTATTACCGAATTCTTTTTTATCATTATATTTTACTATATATCCATTGCTTCCATCCTGAATAATGTCATGCAAGGCTGCAAAAGAGTCCATGACAATTGGAACAACACCAGTTTGCAAACTTTCTACAAGTGTTAATCCCCATCCCTCATTTTTAGATGTCATCATAAATATGGATGCTTTCATGTAATAGGGGAGAGGATTGGTACGACCCGTAAATTTCACATTCTGTATGTTGTTTTTCCTGCAATACTCTTCATAATATTTTCTATCTTCACCATCTCCAACTATTATTAGTTTCCAGTCAGAATTTTGAGATTCAATTTCTTTCCATATATCCAAAGCTATAGAGATTTTTTTTTGTGCTTCATATAATCTAGCGACAATCAGAACAATCTTTTCTTTTTTTGTGTAGTCTATTGCCACATTGTCGAATGAGATAGGATTATTTATGTAAGTAAGTTTTTCCCCATCTATATTTAAATCTTTCTTGTATATATCAATAAATCTAGAAGAGAGTAGTATCGTTTTATCGGATAAAAGATAACTTAATTTGTGCTCTTTTTTTAATTTTCTTACACTATATAGTTTGTAGATAGGATAAATAAAAGGAATAATGTATTTCAACTTAGAGCTGCTGTATTTAATGGCTTCATTTAGCTTCAACGCTTCAAACATGGGTCTGTTGTGAAATACAGTATATAACTTTACATCTAAATTTTTTCTGGCTGCTTCAATAATGGGAGTATAAAAGAAATGACTCTGATTAATGATTACGTTGATTCGGTTGTTTATTAGATATTGTCTTAATGAATCACTATCATGCAGATTCTTCAACTGACTGGAATTTATAAACGGAAATGTATCATCGTACTCAGAATTATTGAATCTAAGATTGAAAATACTAAATCTATGTTGGGATAGGTATTTTGAGAGTAAATAGGTGACTCTTTCTATACCTCCTATTTGGGGCTCTGGATAATATGTTGTAATAAAAAGTAAGTTCATTCTTTTTTATGAGCTTAATATTCTACTAGCTTAAATTCTAAGTTATTTAGCATAGAGGCTCTTCTTGCGAAGTCGCTGTTGTACATTAAATTAGATTTCGCTAAATAAACCTTTTTGGCATTTGCGATTAAATAAAAATCTACAAATGTTTTGATATTTACTTCATCTGAACTTTCAAAATCAATGTGTCCTACACGGCCTTCTGCTACATATACGTATTTTCGTTTCTTTGCTTCATTTAAAAATGTACTACTATCAGCTGTAACTAAAATGTGACAATTATTTTTGTTGTAAAGTTTATCTAATACATTAAGTGATTTGTTTATTAATTTTATTCTCTCTGAACTTTCTAGAATTATTCCTGATGAATCTTTGAAATCACCAAGTAATTGAACAAATCGAAATGATACAGATATATAATCTCTCTTTTTTATTACAGCCCAATGCTTGTTTAACTCTTTTTCGATTAGTTCGCTTGGCTTAAATAATTCATTAAATAATCGTCCAAATAATATGTTATCATTCGGGCCTGCATTTGTGTATATGTGTGCTTGATTTCTATTGGAGGCTATCTTCTTATCAAAATAGTGATTGGTAAGTTTAAAAGCTTTACCGTTCTGTATGAGTCTATCAATGTTTTTGTTATACATGACATAAGCTATTGTAGTGTTTGGACTATAAACTACATCTTCTTTTTTTATAAGCCAGTTATATTGATTAGGAACTATGTATCGATTCAATTCAAAAGGAGAAGTCCAATTTATTTTAAATTGTTTTTGGTTATTCTTACACCAGTTGTATACTGTAATAGCACCTTTTAATCTATCACTCAACCCACCGTGCCAGGAATACCCGTTGACCATAAATATATAAACTGGCTCTTTCCCTGTTTTAAAAGGTTTCTCATTATTATAATATTTTTTTCTTAATTCTTTCTCACCATGTCTACATTCAATTAAAAAATATTGCCATTTATCTATTTTTCGAATTGTATCTAATATTATATTTTTTATAGTAGAAATAAAAATATTTTTGTTCATACACTTAAATGTTATATAAGAAGTTCATTAATTTTATTTTTTGTGATTTACAAAGGCACTTAAAGATTTTATCTTTAATGTTTGTGGGTTTATATAGAGACAGGTCATCTAGAATTTGGTTTATACAATCTGTAGAGTAGGTCGTGAAAAGTTTTTTCTCTCTTAACAAGAGTCTTAGAGGGGTAATGTAAAAACTCATCACTTTATTTCTTTGTATTTGATCTTGAATTTTTAATTTATCTATAAGTTGAATACTTAAGATTTTGTAATTGAGAGTTAAATTATAAAGTTCCTCTAGGCTTTGGGACTTTCTGGTAAGATTATCTCTGTTCAATAAATAAGGGTTCCTATAATAGTAATCAGAGTCTTTTGATAATATAACTCGCTTTGACAATAAAAGATATTGATGTGAAAATATGGAATCCTCTCCTAAACTGATTTTTTCATTAAAATAGAGGTTGTTTGTTCTGATTATGTCAGTAGAAAATAGTTTTCCCCAAATTTGGACTCTATTTATTAAGTTATATTTCTTCAAGAATGGTTCTATTTTATCAATGTCACACTTTTCATCATTATAGTCAATATCCATCCACTTTCTGAACTTGTCATTTTCATCGATGCATTTAAATCCCTGTATTACGTGAGTATATGGGTCTCCATCACTTGCCTTGATTAGATGACTGATGTAGTTGGAAGAAACTAAATCATCAGAATCAGCAAAAATAATCCATTTACCTTTAGCTTCCTTTATACCGAGATTTCTTGTGTTACTGACCCCTTTATTCTCTTTCTCGAAATATCTAATCCTTTTGTCTTTATTTGAATATTCCTGGCAGATAATATCAGAATTATCAGTACTTCCATCATTGATTAATAGAAGTTCCCAATTATTATAGCTTTGTGCTAAAATACTGTCAATGCATTTAGCAATGAATTCTTCGCTATTATATACAGGAATAATGATTGAAACTAGATTTGAATTCATCGTATGTATTTAACTATGGAGATTATTTTTTATTGGAAGTAAATACCAGTCATCATTTCTAATGTGCAATTTATTGAGCCAGTATTTAATCATATATTGCCAAGCTGGTATACCGAGGTATGTTTTACAGCTAGGATATTGATAATTATGCCATGGCGTTTTTTCTAGAATATTCTTATATAATTTTCTATATGGATGCCTACATTCTTTAAACCAAGGCTTGATTGGGGCACAAAAATGAATAATTCGTGGATTTGTGCAAATCTCTTGTCGTAGAGGAATGTACTTATCGGGTATTCTTGGTACCCTTTCAAAATAAAAAGTTGTTACATTCCATTCTTGAGGTATATATTGAATTTCATCTTTAAAATAAAGTGCAATAACGTCTTGATCGTTAATAAATAACTTTTTATTATTTATCATAAACTGTTGGATTGGGTTATGTGCTTCTTTTTCTCTCCATCTGCTAAGATTAATCAACATAACCCCTGAATTTATATATATGTCGTCATAAGCAAGCCCTAATCGTTCTTTAGCAAAGTAACTATATTTCCAATCTTCCGCAGCAGCAATGATACATTTATCTATGTTTGTTGTATATAATTTTTTAATGTCATCATTTACAATTATATCTACATCTAGAAAAAGTATTTTCTTTATTTCTTGAGGGAGAAGATTGTGTATGAAAAGTTTCATATACATAATAGATACCCATTGTCTACTTTGATTCCCTATTGAATATTCTGAAAAATTTAAGTCTTCATTTGTTATGACTATAAACTGAATAAAACTATTAGAAAAATGCATTACAGTTTTTTCTAGTTTATTTTTATTTTCATTGTTTAAGGAGTTGGTCAGTAAAAAAATTCTACATGGGCATGAAGAATGTGATAGTAAAGAATATAACATTACGCCTGCATGTTGTGCATAATTATCATCAGTTATACATGCAATGTTAAAGAAATTCATGGTAATTCAATAGTTAGTGGTATACTTAATTGATTTAAGATATTAATTCACGTTTCTTGAAAGATAATTTTAAGGCTTTGAATAAAAGTCTATATGTGAAAGTATATAGAAAAAATAGATATTTATACTGTATGCAGAAAATAAATTTTTTATCTATATATTTCCTAATATATGAATTTATTTTTTTATCTTTTAAATATGAAATAAGTTTCGAATAGTTTTTGCTATTAGGTTTAAGCTCTGGTATAAAAAAATTAGAAATCATTCCTTTAACCTGATTAAGATTAACCCAAAATTTTATATCCTTTCCATAATCATAGGTAAGACTATCAACTACCGTTCTCATTCTTTCGCCATATTCATAAGAGCAAACCTTAGATTGCATGATAGAATTATTATTGATGAAATAACAATAAACTTCTTTATCTATGCAGATTATTTTATTTACTCTTCTTGCAATCGCTATATTAAGTAGCCAATCTTCTCCTACAGTAAAACTGAGAATTTGTTTGAAATCGTCTTCCTGAATTAAATCTCTACGATATAAACCTCCCCACAAATAAGGAGCTATATCGGCATTAATTACTTTAGAAAGATAATTTTCATTTCCTATGACTTCCTCATTAAATATTCTGTGTCTTTCTGTTGTGTAGCTACCATCAGCATATACTCGTCTGTTAGTTCCTTTCACGATGTCATATCCTTCTTCTATTTTATTATATAGTACAGTTAATGCATTAGGGAGAAGATAGTCATCCGAATCAAGAAACATGATATATTTTCCTGAAGCTTGTTGGAAACCTGCCAATCTAGCTGATGGTAGGCCTCCATTCTTTTTATGGATAACCTTAATAATTTGGGGATATCTAGAAGCATATTCTTCGCAAATTTTTCCACTTTTATCAGGGCTGCCATCATCCACAAGTATGAGTTCATAATTCGTAAAATCTTGAGATAATACCGATTCAATGCAGCGAGGAAGATAGGCTTCTACCTTGTATACTGGGACAAGTATTGAAATCTTAATATTCATAGATTTTGAAAGGTTTATTATTTACTAGACTTGCAGTTTTAGCGAAGGCACTTTTGTACATACCGGGACCTTTTGCCAAATATACGGCTTCAGCTTTGCTTATCATGAAGAAATCAAGAAATGTTTTCATATTTACATCATCTCCACTTTCATAGTCAATATGACCAATTTTTCCTGGAATGACATATATGTTAGGGAGGCCTGTTAGTCTGTTGAGAAAAGTGATGCTATCTGCTGTAACGAGGATTTTGGTATGAGCAGGAGCTTGTTCTGATATTTTTTGTATTGCTAATAAACTTTGTTTAATCAAGTTTTCCTTTTCGTTATCACATAATGGCTTACCCGTGCAATCCTTGAAGTCCCCCAATAAGGTTGTAAATCTAAATGAAATCGAAATGTATTGACCATTTATTTGAGATAAATGATAGTTAATTTCTTTTTCTATCCGTTCACATGGTTTAAATAGTTCATTAAATAATTGGCTAAAGTTCTCATTCCAATTATAGAGATTTGAGTAAATATGTATTTGCTTATCTTTTATGTTTAAATTGTTGTTACACCATTCTTGTGCCAACTCTGATAAATTGGGAAAGATTTCAGGCCTATTGCAAGTTCTTGGTTCAAATAAACAAACTTTAGGTACACTTTGTGCAGAATTATAAGAAATCGTATTAGGTATCCAATTATATTTATTTGGTATTAGATAATCTTGTAAGATGAATGGATCACAGAAATTTAATTTAAATTGTTTACAATTTTTTTTACACCAGCTGTAAATGGCAATAATTGCACGGAGTCTATCAGCTAAACCTCCTGCCCATAAATATCCATTGCAAGTAAAAATAATATCCGAGGATACTTTTTGTTTTGCTTCTTTGTTATAGTATTTTTTTAGTAAAGATTTCTCAAGAGATTTTTGTTGCTTTAGGAAGAAATTCCATGCTCCTAATGCCTTAATTTGCAATTCATACCATTGCATCTTTAATTGGTGCAAGATACTTTTAATAGATTTTGTCATTTAATTATTGGCTTTATATTTTGCAATTAAATTGGTAATTCTTTTTTTGAGAGTTAATTTTTCAAACCATGAAGCTGCATATTGGTGAATACATACTGTATTTTCAGTTATAAATACTTCTTTTGTTTCATAGTCTTTAGCACAAAAGAAATCGATAGGATATATTTTAGGTTTCTGCTGATATTTTTTTATGAAATCAGTTAAATACATAGTGTTAGGATAGTCTAATAATCGACCTTTATAATTAATAAATTCTCTTGTGTTGTAAGTTTCAAGAAAATCTTTTACCCATGAAGTTCTTTTTTCGGCTCCTATACAACCAGAACCTATTGTATGATTCCGTTCTTCTCCAACAAATGATTTATCTGATAAAAAAGGGTCAAAGTTTTTTATCATTTCAATATCTGTATCTAAATAGATTCCTCCTTCAGTTAACAGAGCATATAATCGACAAACATCAGAAACAAATGCAAACTTCTTCACTTGATATGCTTCTCTACAGAATTTCCACTGTTGATAGTCAAAATTGCTTTCATTCCATTCTTTAATGTCGTAATCAGGATTTTTTTGTTTCCACAGTGTGATATATTTAATGACTTGTTTTGGCTTTTCACCTTTTCCAAACCAACAATAGTGAATTATTTTAGGTATCATATAATAGTTTTTTGATGGTCTTATTATACGAGCGTGATTACTTATTTAATACTTTATGATTTTCCAATCATTTTATCTAAGGCTTTTCCTAATCCTATTTTATTGCATACTAATCTTCCCCAATGTCTCATATACATTGGTAAGAGTATTATGCGAGCTATAAGTTCATTATTTAAGCCTATCTTATATTTCTTTAATGCTTTATGAAAAAGTTTTTCATATTCAGTAGGATTATTTTTTCTTACACATAATAAGATAGTAGGATAGTGGGAGTTAGGATATTTTTTGCGATGGTATCCACCAGCACGTAAATATCCCCATGGAAAAGTTCCTAAATCAGAAGGGTCTCTATGTGCTTTTAATTTCCACTTTTTACATAATAGAGTTAGTATACTTTGATCTTCTCGATGAGCTATAAAATATTTAGGATTCTTAATTTCTGATATATAGATTTTAGGATCTAACACTCTTATATCAGTCATTGCATTAAACCATTCTTTCATATAGGATATACTTTTATTGCTTTTCCTTAATAAGATAAAAGTACCCAGTATTTGATTCCCTGAATGGTCATTACAATTTAGTAATTGAAATGTTTCCTCTTTTGTAAAGCATTTGTTTAGTAGAGGTAATTCATATACCATAATATCCTCTCCACTTTTTTGCATATCTGGTATCAATTTATGGATATCATCGATAAAGATTGAGCCAGAATCGCAATAGAAAAGATAATCTCCTTCTGTTATTCTTTCCAGTGCTTTTAGAATGACATAGGGTTTCCAGAACCATAATCCATATCCTCTTTTTACATTAAAATGAGTTGGGAATTTTAATTTCAGCTCTGTTAAATCCTTTGGAGAATATTCAAATACTTTATCTGCTTTTCCTTTTTCATAAGCTGATTTAGTGTTTAGTATTTGTTTATCTCTATATTTTTCATCTGCAAAATTTACTACGTATAACATTTATTTAAAGTGTTCTTTTACTGTATGGTATAATTTTTCCGCTATTATTTCCCAGCTATCCTTATTTTGTGGAATGTTATTAATATTTATCTTTCTTGAGGAGGTTAAACTATCTTTATTCCATTCAATGACATTAAATAAATCTATAAGTCCCCCAAATCTATCAGTAGAAATAGAGTCTGCTTGCTTATTAAGAGTATAAATTACAGGGGTTTCCAATCCAAGGCATGGTAATCCACAATGTATTTTGGATGTTATAACTAATTGGGCTTTAGAATATTTTTGAATAAGTTCTTTTGCATAATCAAATCTTTCCTTTATAGATAATTGTGCAATTTCTGAATTAGATTGGCTTATATATTCAGCTTCTAATAAAATATTTTCTTCAAAGCATTTCCTATATTCTCTAAAGAAAATGGAATTATGTAAGAGAGCTCTAAGTGATGTGTCTTTCTTCTTTTTAGATATAATCCTAATTTTAAAATAGTTAGTAAGTAATGTATAGAGTGCTTTTAGTATCATTGAGGGCCGTTTTGAAAAGTTATATGTGGAAAAATATGGATCTACCATATAAATACCTTTTCTTTCTCCATTCCACTTATAGGTTTTTCCTAAGGTTAATGTTAAGCAACCAGAAAAATAAGCATCTACTCCTTTAGCCTGTAGCAATTGGACCGTATTATAATCTCTACATCCTATAGGTTGATATTTTTTTAAGTGTTTGATGCATTCATCTCTTAAAATTTCAGGTAATGCTAACTTATTTATGTGTACAGCAATATAAAATGGATTAATTTTATCTGATGGTGGAAAATTTTCTGGATGGTCCATATACCAGCCATTCATTATCATATTGACTGGGTCTCCATTGTAGGTAGATAGTTCGTAATCTCTGTCGATATAAACATCTATATGTCCTAAATATTGTTGAGCTGCTAAAGCTTGGATATAATCACCAATATTTAATACATTATATTTATTGGGACTTACTATCATTAATGCATTCTTCATATCCTATCATTTTATTATTTGTTAGATAAATATCCTTTTTCCCATTTAATATTATTCTTAATTATTCTAGCAGGATTTCCTGCAGCTATAGAGTTATCCATAATATGTTTTGTAACGATGCTTCCCATTCCTATTACAGAATTATGCCCGATGTTAACTCCTTTCAGAATTTTAACTCCTTTCCCTAACCAAACGTGATTTCCTATGCTAATCGGTTTAGATGGATTGATGTTATTTCCTTCCATATCAGTGATAAGATGTGTATCAGAATTCCAAATCTCAACCTTTCCACTGAACATGCAGTCATTACCAATTGTTATGGAATTTTCTTGTCCCATACATACCATGTAGCAATCTTCCATTGTAGAGCCTTTCCCTATTATCACTTTACAATGATTTCCACGGAGTGTTAGACTTAATATCCCAGCACAACCATTTAAGTAGACTTGGTTATTTTTACCTACTATGTTAATATTGGTATAATACATGTTGGCTGAGTTTTTGAAATTAATGCTGTTACTATCTCCGTTTATAGAGAATGAAGATTTGGTAACCTTTGAATTATATACATTTATAATATTGTGTAGTCCGTTTATATTATAAAGGATGTATTTAATGGTGGAATCTTTAATATCAAAAGACTTTGACAATTTACATCTAAATGTATTTACTATGTATTTACAATACTTTGAAAGGACTTTCATTTTAATATAGTGTTATCATTGATGGTTGTATTATCTTTTATATTGATACCTGGATATAAAGTTACATTATTTCCTATTGTCACGTTTCTTCCTATAATCACATCGCGATTATTGTTATTGCCACTAGTATATACAGTCAGATTTCTGCCAATTGTAGAATTATTTCTTATAATAAATCTTCCTGTTCCGTATACTTTAAGACCTTGATTGACCCTTACATTTTCATAGATAAATGTTTTGTTGCAGTTCTCAATGATACAATTTCTTCCTATTGTTGAAGACTTATCAAAATATGCATATCTAAATTTGATGCTTGAAAGTATAGCTTTTCTATTGGATTCAGGAGAAATATTTCCTTTTATGATATTTGCTAGAATAGAATACAAACAATATGCCTTAAAAGTGATATGCTTAAATTTTGAAAAAAGATTTTGTCGTTTGAATTCCTTGATGCATTTCTCATAATCAGGAAATTTATTTTCTATGAAGTCTATTAGAAATTGATCTTTTGTTATTATAGCACTATATAGTCTCATTCCAATGAATGATTCTATTGCTTGATTGTAATATTTGTTTTTAGTATTGCATCTAGCATAGCTTATAAAGTCTTTCTTTAGGTCTCTTTTCCTACTTAAAAAACAGAAATCAGTTTCGTATACAAAAACCTTGTGGGGTATTTTTACCACACTGTATTCTGTTAAAAGGAGCAGAAATAATTCAAGGTCTTCATATATGCTGTATTGTTCGTTAAACTTTTGGGTGTGGAATACATCTTTATGAAATACCGTATTTCCGGTACGAATAATAAATTTTCTTTGATTATAAGCTTTTATGGCATTGGTGTATATGAAGACCCTATTTGAAAAAACATTTTGCTGACCCGCGCAATCTCCAATATATAATTTATAATCAGGATATTGTTTGATGTAATTTGTAAAATGCTCTAATGCGTTTTCTATTACATAATCATCAGCATCCAGGAAGAATATCCAATCATATTGAGCTTTTTCAATGCCATAATTTCGGGCAGATGATACGCCTCCATTTTCTTTGTGGTAATATTTTATTCTTGGATCTTTTAGAGATTTTATCTTTTCTGAACTTTTGTCGGTAGAGCCATCATCTACAATGATGAGTTCAAAATCATGATAGGTCTGATTAAGAACAGAGTTTATGGTAGAAAGTATGACCTTCTCTTTATTGTATAATGGGATTATTATAGAAAACATATATAAATGGAATAAGCTATTAGATTCAAAAAAGTCCTCGAATAAATGTGATTTTTGTTTTTATAAGACTCTCCACTTTTACTCTCTCTGTTTTTGTGAGGGCAAAAATATATGTTGTTATTATGACTGCTAATATTGATGTAACACCAACTATTATTAATCGTAACCAGCCTCTTTCTAAAAAATAGTGTGGAAGAGCAGCTAGAAAAAGTGAAATGACACTTACAAGGGCTATACCTTTAAGAACATTGGTTGAGTAATACTTTATAGAGATATTCACAAAAGATTTATTTAGAAGTATTCTAGGTATGAATATAATAATATATAATACACTGGACATTAACATTGTTAAGATTGGATTTAGTGTTATTCGTAGTACAATATAAGATATTAACATCATTATAATTTGAGTAATACTTATAAGAATTTGATAGTTGCGTATCTTACCTGTCGCGTTGTTTAGTGTGTTAAATGGACCAAGTAATACCTCTACTAAAGAGTTAAAAAGTGATATGATGACAAAATAATTAGTATACTGAGGTACTGTTTCTAGCCAGATAGATAAAATAAAGTCAATTTCAATCGCACAAGGTAATGATGGTAGAAAAAGTAATAAGAAAGAATATTTAGACCCATTACACACTAGTTCTTTAGTATGGTTTAATTCATTTGCAGCATAAGATTTGGTGATTTGTGGATTTAAAGCAGTGGTGAAATTCCTTGAAAAGGAACTGATAGAACCATATATTTGTGAAGCAACTCCTTTAGCTGCATTTATTGCTGTGCCTAGATAAATATTCATAATAATATTAATACCTTGGCTGCTTAATAAAGAGGCGCAGGATGTAAAAAATTGCCATCCAGCATATCCAAACATGTTATTAAGTATTTTTTTATCTATATAGATTGAATATTTACACTCTGAGAAATTTTTGTGGCAGTAGATCCAATAAGATATTTGTATAAATATAGAAACTATAAATACCAATATTCCGTAAAAAATAAGTTTATCTATTGGACTAACGGATAATAAGAAGGCTATTCCCAATGTCAGTAATACCTTTATAATGGTTACTATTGCAAATGCTCCCATTTTCTCATGTGATATAACAGATGCTGAGTAAGGTACACTTATCATTTCTATTATAAATGTGAGCACAGAGAATTGGTAAATCCAATTAGCGGCAATCATTCGTTCAGGGGCTATGTTTAATTTGAAATTGACAAACCATAACCCTAACGTTTCTGCAATAATTAAAATGAAAAGTGAAAAGATAAGCAAAAGATTTACTGATGTAGAAAATGTTTGTTGGAGTTGTTTATCATTACCTGTTCCCAAATCAAATGTAAGAAAGCGTCCAATGGCTTGGGTCATAGTATTTGTTATCATGTAGAACATGGCGACAAATCCTCCGATGACATTATATATGCCATAGTTGTCTACTCCTAAATTTGCAAGTATAAGTCGGGTAGAATAGAAACTTATACCTACTGTAAAGAGCATTCGCCCATAGAGTAAAAGTGTGTTTTTTATTAATCGTTTATTATTTTCTGATTGTGTAGTCATTTTAGTTAAAGTTGTTAGTTTTGGACCTGTTGTATTTCAAACGTCTTTTTGATAATGTTTACTGCACGCAATATAATTTCACTTTTTTACCTTTATATCATGATTTTCCTTCGGTTCTTTCATTTTACTATCCCAACTGCATTCTCCCTTGTGGTGGCCTCTTTTGTCACATACTTCGAAAGCTAAATCAGGCCCTTCCATATCTATGCTGATATGATAGCCGCAGAATCATTTCTGGATTTGAAACACATATAGATGCCGAAGCGTTCTAGACCTGACAGGCCAGGATTTATTGCATAAACGTCTACTTTGGTATTTAATATTATATTTCTCTCGAACAATGAAAGAGAACTAAATGTTTTCCCCTCATAAACTCCTGTCCGGAAATAGGTGGATGTAAGGGAAAGTTTATTGCTGATAAATGCATAAATGGCCTCCATACGCTCAATGCCTTCTATTACGGTCCAGCTTTGCTGAGTATCAAATAAAGAAAGGCATCTGTGGTATGTTCAACAGAATGGCTTCTATTATCCGTGACTGTTGTGCTCTCGATGTGCGGCTATATTTAGAAAAAATATGAATATTTACTGGGCATGAGAGGTGAGAGAATAATTCCTCTATGGTCATGATTTGTGAACGAAAGTCACTATATTGTATTCTTAATTCTGTATGCATTATTTTTTCTCTTTTCCATATCCATAGCCGTAGCCATAGCCGTATTTCTTTCCATACCCATAGCGGCCATACTTGCCATACTTACCATAGCCGTAATAAGAACCCGTGGTACGTTTGCTCATGTCAATGCCGTTGAGCAGAATGCAAGGATGGGGAAGCTTGTCATCCTGTTTCAACTCATTAATGAGCTTGAATTCACTCTTGGCTGTATAATTGGAGCGGCACACATAGACGCTCAAATCAGCCACACGAGCTACCAGCTGGGTATCAGTCACCATACCGATGGGGGCGGTATCAAGGATGATATAGTCAAAATGTTGTTTCAGAATGTCAATGGCCATATCCAATGACTGGCGGGCTACCAACTCGGTGGGATTGGGAGGAATGGTACCACCCGGCAGAATGTAGAGATTTTCTGAGATAGTAGACACCTGGCAGAGACTGCGCAAATCAGTGTGTTCGGGGTCGGCCAGGTATTGGGAAATACCGGCTTCCCGATGGGAAATATGGAACACTTTGTTCAGTCCGGGTTTACGGATGTCCAGACCGACAATCACCACTTTCTTGCCCATAAAGGCAAAGCTGCACGCCAAGTTACCGGCATTGAAACTCTTTCCTTCACCGGAAGTGGTGGAGGTGAAGAGAATCACTTTCTGGCCTTCGTTCAGCATATACTGAACATTTGTACGCACGGCACGGAACACTTCTTCCATCAGGTCGTTGCGGTTTTCATGAATCACGATGGCGTTTTTGGCGGCTTCTTCCGTCAAGGGAATATCTCCTACAATGGGGAGATTTGTGAGACGCTCCACATCTTCACGGGTTTGTATTTTGAATTGAAGTAAACCGATAAGGAAAATGATTCCAATAGGTAAAATCAGTCCAATCCCCAATGCCATGGTGTAGGTTTGCGAAGGAGTAGGGAATATCTGTCCGCCCGCCAACGGCTCATCGATGACGCGGGCATTGTTGGCAGTAGAGGCCAAGGTGATGTTGTTTTCCTCGCGTTTCTGGAGCAGCATCAGGTAAAGGTTGGCCTGAATTTCCTGCTGGCGCGACATGCTGAGGTATTCTTTTTCCTGTACAGGGGCATCGCTTACCTTGCCGGCATACTTGCGGGTCTGCGCTTCCAGAGCCTGGCGGTTGATGAGCAATCCTTTCTCGGCAGTCTGGATGGCACCCATTACGCTTTTGCGCATCACCTCGATGCTGGCGTTCAGGCTCTGCACGGCAGGGTTGTCTTCGTGCGAGGTGCGCAGCAGGCGCTTGCGCTCAATCAGCATCTCGTTGTAGTTCTGCACTACGGAATTCAAGTCGCTGTTGTTCAGCCCAATGTTGGCGGGAATCACTTCATATTGGTTAGCTTCGTTGAGAATGTGGTTCTTGAGGTGTTCCACCAGGCTGATTTGCACTTCGTTTTCAGCGTAGGCGTGTTCGTAGCTCGACTGTTCAGTGGCAGCCTGGGTGGCATCGGCAGTAATATCGACCACACCCGCCCGTTGCTTGAAGCTGGCCAGCTGGCTTTCGGTGGTACCTAATTCTTCGTTAATCAGGTGGATACGTTCGTTGATAAACTCGGCAGTCTTGGCAGCCACTTCGTTCTTGTCGTTGTTGCCTTCTTCATTATAAACAGAAACCAGTTTGTTTAAAAAATCAGTGGCACGGGCGATTTGACTGTCGGTCATGGTCAGTTGGGCAATGGTAGTAGACTTGCCACCAGCAAGTACCGCTAACCGGCCACGAAATGAACCTGCAGCAGCATTGGGAGAAAGCACGGTAGCTTCAATCAGCTCGGGAACTGGAGTGGCACTTTTCCAGGTAGAATCGGCTGCGGAGAAAGTAAATACACCTACCGGGGTGGAAAATACAGCCGGCAGGTTATTGATTTCCTTTTCCCATTTCTCTCCTTGATGGAATATGGTAGCGGTGTGGAGTTTACCGTCCTGGAAATTCATCTCTACCTTTGCGTATCCCATCTGTTCAGCTTCTTCGGGAGTAACCCACACTTTGACGGGCGACTGTTTGTAGAGTTCGGTGTCGCGAAAGCGAGCGGGAACGCTGTAATCTATGTAGAGGTCGAGGGCGGTGACTACTTTCTTGATAAGAGTGCGCGAACGCAGAATCTCCAGCTCGTTGTCAAAATTCTGGGTGGAACTGCTCACAAAGCCTAAATCGGACAAATTGGCTCCTTCGCCGGTCGCCTTGCCATTGTCGTTCTTAATCAACACGGAAGAACTGACGGTGTAGAGCGGGGTCAGAGTCTTTAAGTAGAAAAAGGCCCCAATCAGGAAGATGGCTACGCTGCCCACAATCCAGGGCCAGTACATCAGGAGTTTGACCAGAAAGGTCTTATAGTCGAAGCCGGAAGTGTTTTCGTCTTCTTCCAGCAGGTAGTTCTTGGTTTCTTCTGCCATAGTAATATTTGTAGGTTTATTATTTGGAAATAGCCAGTACCAGAGAGGTAATGGAGGTGACAATGCTTAATAAGGTAATCCACATAGAAGAATTACTGTTGAAAGTGTTGCTGCGCACTTTGGCGCGGGTGGGCTTGACATAGACCACGTCGTTCTGCTGCAAATAGAAGTAGGGCGACTGGGCCACGTCAGCTTGCGTAAGGTCGAGGTGATAGACCCGGCGTACGCCCAAGGAATCTTCGCGGAGCAGTTGTACGTCGTCGCGGATGGAGAAGAGGGTCATGTCGCCGGCTTGTGCCAAGGCTTCGAAGATGGTCACTTTTTCGGCATCGGTGGTATAGGTGCCAGGAGCATTGACTTCGCCCAACACACTGAACTTGTAGTTGGAGGTGCGCACCGTGACATTGGGCACTTCCTTGAGGTAGGGTTGCAGCTTCTGGCGGAGCAGGGCTTCACATTCGCGGTTGGTGAGGCCCATCACCTTGATCATGCCGAGCACGGGGAAATCGATGCAACCGTTGTTGTCTACCAAATAGGTTAGTAGGTCAGCATTTTGCATGCCGGTAGTGTTATTTCCACCTTCCTTGCTCTGTCCGATTTTCCGATAGAACGGTGCCGAAGCTTCCGGATCCGTAGTGCTCACCGTAATGGTCAGCTCATCCTTAGGCATGATGCGGAAATCATACAGCTGCCCTTCGAGGGATTCATTCAGTACTTGTTCGTTCTGGAGGTAAAGAGATTTCTGGTACGACGTACACCCGCTCCCCAGCAGGGTGGTCAACGCCAGCATGCAGACTACTTTGGATAGTTTCATCTTGATATTCTTATGGTTTCTATTCGGTTATGAATGATTGATTTACGGCCTTTTAGGGTGCGCTTCGCCGTTACCAGTCCCAGCCGCTTGTGGGGGATTGGTAAGACGGCTCGTAAATCGGCGCGAAGTTAAGGGTAATTTTCGATTTATCAAAGGGATGAAACTTTTTTGTGATAGGATTAACAAAAAAGTAAAAGAGCTGAAAAATAAACGCCTTTGTGTTTGAAGGAAAGCGCCTTTGCGTTTGCCCTGAAACGTACTTGCGTTTTACCTGAAACGCCTTTGCGTTTTGACCAAAACGTACTTGCGTTTGGAATGAAACGCACTTGCGTTTTCCGGGGGTGGAAATTCCGGGAAAAAAAGTGGGAGGATTAGACAAAAAAGTAGGCGAAAAGTTTGTCTATTCGGGCAAAAATGAGTAAATTTATACCATAATCAAAAACCGGAATAAAGACATGAAGGACATGCAGCAGAATTTGAACAAGGGGGACGGAACCGACGAGGAAACGGGTTTCTGCCTCCGGGTGTACCGCAAAAACGAGCTGGCGCGGCTCTATTTTCCGAAGGCGGACAAAAAGGGGGCTTTACAGGGACTGACGCGCTGGATCAAACATTGTGCGGAACTGGAAAAGGCGCTCGAAGCGTCGGGGTACGACAAGAACCGCAAGTTTTACCTCAAGCCGGAGGTGGAGCTCATCGTGAAATTTCTAGGGGAGCCGTAAATTTTTTCCCGGAGGGCCTTCAAGGCCTTTTTTCAAAAAATCTCGGGCTTTTTAAAGGGAGTAATTAATTATTATATTAAGGGTGGGCGCGGGGGCCTGTGACGGAACCCTGACATAAAATTTGTTAATGCGTAAGATAACGCTTTGTAGATTAGCAAATTGCCTCCGGAAGACCCTGACACGAACCCTGACCAGTTTTTTCGGCGGGGAAAACGGGCCGTCGTCCGCAGCCGGGAACCCTTGTCCTTGAGTAAAAATTTTCTTGAAAAAAAGTCCGAAAATATTTTCGTATTAGAAAAAGTTTGTCAATCTTTGCAAGCGCAAACGGGAATCAACCGATTTCCGGTTTGTGTGAAAGTGTTCGTAAAAACACTTTTATAGTTTCGGAATAGAACTGATTCTCTTTTTCGAAGTGCCGTTTTGTGGCTATATCTAAGAAAAAGAAAAACACAGCACATTTCGAGGGTAGGGATTTTTCACACCTAAAAATAACTAAAAGTTATGAAAATTGAAAAACATTTGCATCTGAAGTTTACGAGAATCGGAACGGAGGGTTATCTGGTGGTGCCGCGGGCGCTGCTGAACGAGGTCCTCAGAGTGGAACAACCTTTTACACTGGCGCAGGCGTACCTGTATCTGTTCGTGCATGCGGCGTTCTGTGACAAGCCTGTGAAGGGCGGACTGAAAAGGGGGCAGCTGACGTTCACGGCGGCCGAACTGGCGGAAATCTTCCACTGGACGCCGCGGTCGGTGCGGAGATTCCTCTATGTGTTGCGCGAGATGGGGGTGGTCGAACTGGAGGTGGTGCCGGGCCTGAGGTCGAAGCTCACGATGTGTTTCTATGAGGCACTGACGGGGGGAAAGGGCAAGCAGCTCAGCACGAACGAACGGAAGGAATGCTATTCGTTCTGGAGAAAGTATTACGGCCTGCTCGACCGGGAGGCAACGGATTATTATGCCACCACACTGGAATGGGAACGGCTGACGCAGGATGAACGGAGGCTGGCCATGGAGAACATGTTGGTGTATTTCCGCTCGCTGAACAATATACAGTTCGTGAAATCGGCACCGAGTTATTTGAAGTACAAGGCATTTCTGATGCCGGAAAATATTGACGACTATTTAAAAACTGAAGAATGATGGGGGTAATGGAAACTAAACAGAAACGAGAGGTAACGGGTCTGGAAATGAACCTGCTGCATGCAGAGGATGTGGAAAGTGCCGTGTTGGGCGCAGTGATGCTGGAAACGAACTCGCTCCAGGAAGTGTTGGGATTTGTGCGCGCGGAGATGTTCTATCAGCGCAAACACCAGAATATGTGGAGGGCCATCGAGTCGCTGGTGGCCAAGGGGCTGGAGCCCGACATTATCATGGTGGCGCAGGAACTGGCGGCGATGGGCAAGCTGGAAGAGTCGGGCGGGGCTTATGAGGTGGCCCGCAAGACGGCGAACCTGGCCAGCTCGGCGCATCTGTGGGAGCATGTGCGGGTGTTGTATGAGTACTACTTGCGGCGTTCCATCTCGGAATGTCTGCTGCGGAGGCTGGGCGAGGCGGCCGACCTGATGCAGGATGTGTTTGATGTGCTGACGAACCTGGCATCCGACCTGGAGAAGCTGAAGGACGGCTCGCCGATGGAGGAGCACTTGCAGGACATGAAGGAGGTGATGAAGCGGACGTGCGACCATATCCGCGACCGGGTGGGCCGGAGCGTGAACGGGGTGACGGGCATCCCTACGGGGATTCCGGAGCTGGACCGGATGACGGGCGGATGGCAGCCGGGCAACCTGATCTTCTCGGCGGGAAGGCCGGGGATGGGCAAGACGCAGCTGGGACTGAAGTTCGCACTGCATGCGGCGGAGAGGGGCTACAAGGTGCTTTTCTACACGCTGGAGATGATGAGCGAGGAGGTGGGCGAACGGGTGCTGCTGATGCGGGCGCCGGACCTCTATAACAAGGTGAAGGGCGGACATGTCTCGGAGAGTGAGGTGGACGACCTGTGTCACACGGGTGACGAGGTGGCGGAGTACCGGATGATGGTGGACGACACGCCGTATGTGGGCATCGACCGGCTGTGCGCGGGGGCCAAGACGGTGAAGTCGCGCTGGGGACTGGATTTGCTGGTGGTGGATTACTTGCAGCTGGTGGGGAGCACGCCCCGGTCGGGACGTACCCGCGAGCAGGAGGTGGCGGAGTGTTCGCGGCGGCTGAAGGCGCTGGCGCGTACGCTGGAGTGCCCGGTCATCGTGGCGTGCCAGCTGAACAGGCAGGTGGAGCAGACGTTCGACCATCGGCCGGAGCTGAAGCATCTGCGTGAGAGTGGGGCCATCGAGCAGGATGCCGACCTGGTGATCATGCTGCACCGCAGCGAGCGTGGGGGTGACCGGAAGCGTTGCGGACTGATTGTGGCGAAAAACCGTCACGGGGAGGTGAGTCAGCCGAATTCGAGCGTGGAGGTAGAGTTGTTCTGATTTTTTTCGTTTTTTTCTCTTCGAATTTCTTCGTATGTCGTCGTATTCCTACAGGCCGGGAAACGTAGGTCGTATCTTTGTCTCAGCAATGAAAGATGAACAGTGGACAATGAAAAATGAGTAATGGATAGGCAATAATGAGGAATGGGCGCGCGTTTCCTGGTTTTATTGATTTTTCATTCTTTATTTTTTCTGGACTTGTCACTCTTCGCTTTTAACTTTTAACGTTTAATTTTTAACTCTTAATTGTTTGGATTATGAAAAAGACAGTGACTTATTCAGTAGTAGGACGTGTGAACCCGGCAGACCGCGACAGCGGCGAAATGAAGTATTATGCACAGTCGCAGGCCCGCGGCGAGATGGGCATCCGCGAGATTTCGGAGCGTATCCACCAGATGTGTACCGTGACCCGTGCCGACGTGATGGCGGTGCTGACGGCGCTGGAGGAGATTGTGTCGGAAGGCTTGCAGGGCGGTGAAATCGTGCGTCTGGGCGAACTGGGCTCGCTGCAGCTGAGTCTGAGCGGCGAAGGGTCGGATACGGAGGATACGTACACCGACTCGCTGATTGACAAGGTGCGTGTGTTGTTCCGTCCGGGCACGGTGATGCAGGAGGCCATCAACAACCTGGCGTTCGAGAAGGTGCCGGTGAAGTACACCAAGAAGGATGAGGAAGACGGCGGCCTGGGGGCTTAAAGCAAGGAGGAAACGATGAGAATAACGAAAGTCAAATGGATTGTGGTCAGGGTGCTGAAGTGTCTGCTCTGTATCCTGATTGGTAAAAAACTGGATTGTGATGAGAAAAGTTGACATGATTGTCATCCACTGCACGGCTACGAGGGCGGATTCTCCGCTCTCGCCTGCCGAGCTGACGAGGATGCACCGGAAGAGAGGGTTCAAGTGTTGTGGGTATCATTATTATGTGCGCAGGGACGGCGAAATCTGCACGATGCGTCCGGTGGAGCGCGAGGGGGCGCACGCCAGGGGGTATAACGCGAGGAGCATCGGCATCGCCTACGAAGGGGGGCTGGACGAGAAGGGCTGGCCGGCGGACACGCGGACGGAGTTGCAGAAGCGCTCGCTGCGGGTGCTGGTGAGGGTGCTGAAGGAGGACTTCCCGACCATCACGCAGGTGGTGGGGCACCGCGACCTGAGCCCGGACCTGAACGGCGACGGGGTGGTGGAACCGGAGGAATGGACCAAGGCTTGTCCTTGCTTTGATGTGGAACGGGAGCTGTAAGGCTCCCGTTTTTTTGTTGCAAATTCAAATTTATGGTGTATCTTTGCAAAATATTCACTTTTCAAATTCTTTATGGAGAATCTGTATATTGTACTTCTTGCATTTGTTTCGGCGGTGGCCATGGGACGGATGATTATCCCGAATATCTTGATTATTTCAATGCGCAAGCGGCTGTTCGACGTGCCCGACGCGCGCAAGGTACACAAGCGGCCGGTGCCGCGGCTGGGGGGCGTGACGTTCTTCCCGGTCATCCTGTTTGCGATGTGTGTGTTCACGGCGCTGCGGGTGGTGACGGGCAACGGCCCGGACGAGGTACACGTGGAGCGGGTGGCCTGCGAGTTCATGTTTCTGGTGGGGGGCCTCACGCTGCTGTATATCGTGGGCATCGGCGACGACCTGGTGGGGGTGCGCTACCGGCGGAAATTTGTGATTCAGATCCTGTCGGCGGCGATGATTCCGCTGTCGGGGATGTATATCAATGACTTCTACGGACTTTTCGGTATCGGCATGATTCCGGCGGCGGTGGGTATCCCGCTGACGATGTTGCTCACGGTGTTCATCACGAACGCGGTGAACCTGATTGACGGCATCGACGGACTGGCGTCGGGGCTGAGCATGGTGGCGCTGCTGGTGTTCGGGGTGCTCTTCGTGGAGCTGAACCAGTGGATTTATGCCATGCTGGCTTTCGTGACGGTGGGGGTGATCATTCCTTTCTTCTCGTACAACGTGTTCGGACGGGCGGAGATGGGACGCAAGATTTTCATGGGCGACACGGGGAGCCTGACGCTGGGCTTTATCCTGAGTTTCTTCGTGGTGCGGTATTGCATGTACGACCCGGTGATGTTGCCGGCATTGAAGGACAACCCGCTGCTGGTGTCGTTCAGTGTGTTGCTGGTGCCGTGTCTGGACGTGGTGCGGGTGGTGCTGCGGCGTGCGCGGAACCGTCGGCCGCTGTTCTTGCCGGACAAGACGCACATCCATCATAAGTTTCTGGCGATGGGTTTCTCTCCCCGCGGGGCGATGGTGACCATCCAGCTGATGTCGGCATGTTTCTTCGTGTTGACGATGGTGGGCATCCGCTACCTGGACAACACGCTGGTGCTGCTATTGGATATCGCGCTCTGGACGTTGCTGAATGTATGGTTCAATAGGGTGATTCTTTCTTTTGGACATAAGAACAAAAGAACATAAGTTTTTGTGTGTGTTTTCTTTTTTGACATAAGAACATAAGAACATAAGTTTTTTTGTGCGCCCTCGTTGTCCTTTAATCTTTTGTTCTTCTGTTCTTCTGTCTTTTAAAATGTAGACATAAGGACAAAAGAACATAAGTTTTTTTGTGCGCCCTCGTTGTTCTTTTAATCTTTTGTTCTTTTGTTCTTCTGTCTTTTAAAGTGTAGACATAAAAAAAGGGAATCTTCCCAGACTCCCAATCTTCATTAACCTTAAATCTAATACCATGAAAAACACAGTGCAAAGATAGAGCTTTTATGTTGTGTAACATATAAAACTTGCAGAAATCTGCATTGCTTTAACACTATTTATACTTTTACGCGCGCGATGGGCGATTTTAGGCTTTCTACACATTGTTTTTTGCAAATTAGGGTGGGGCTGGGGTTTGGTGGTTAGGGGGAAAACTGTATCTTTGTCGATAAAACTAAAAAGTAGACAGAATGAGGAAACACTTCGCTAGACTGGCGCTGTGCTTCTTTCTGCTGGGGACGGCTCATGCGTATGCCCAGAGCGGAATGACGGACAGCCAAGTGATGGAATATGTACAACAGGCGCTTCAGGCGGGAAAGGACCAGCAGACCATTGCCATGGAACTGTTGGCGAAAGGGGCTACGCAAGACCAGCTGCTGCGGTTGAAATCGCAGTATGCGGGGACGGCGGGGACTTCGGATGCCACGGACGGGATGGCCTCGGTGACGGATATGGGCAGCCGCACACGGAAGACGGTGGCTGCTTCGGGCAGGACCGGGGAGGCGGATGCGAGTACCGACGGCATGAAGCAGAGCATGGAGCGGCGGAAGGCGTTGAAGGCGGCTCCCACGGGCGAGGACGAGGTGTTCGGACGGAACATCTTCAACCAGGAGAAGCTGACTTTCCAGCCGAACCTGAGCATGGCCACGCCGGAGAATTATTCGCTGGGACCGGGCGACGAGGTGATTGTGGACGTGTGGGGGGCCAGCCAGAACACGATGCGGCTGGAAATCTCGCCCGACGGTTACGTGAACATCGCCAACGTGGGACCGGTGTACCTGAGCGGGATGACCATTCAGGAGGCGCGGCGGGTGCTGAAGCAGGAGCTGGGCAAGATTTACGCGGACGCGGCCAACCAGATCCAGGTGACGCTGGGCCACATCCGTACCATCCAGGTGAACGTGATGGGCGAGGTGGTGGCGCCGGGTACGTATGCGCTGTCGTCGCTCTCCACGGTGTTTTATGCCTTGTACGTGGCCGGAGGGGTGAGCGACATCGGTAGCCTGCGCAATGTGCAGGTGGCCCGTGGCGGACGGACGGTGGCGCGGCTCGACGTGTACGACTATATATTGAAGGGGCAGATTCACGACGACATCCGCCTGCACGACGGGGATGTGGTGATTGTGCCGACCTACGACGAACTGGTGAAAATAAAGGGTAAGGTGAAGCGGCCGATGTGGTATGAAATGAAGCACGGTGAGTCGGCGGCCACTTTATTGAAATATGCCGGAGGATTTTCTTCGGATGCTTATCGGAAGAGTATCAGCGTGTTACGAAAAAATGGAAAAAATTTTTCGGTGAAAACGGTAAACGATACGGACCTTCCGACGTTTAAATTAATAGACGGCGACGTGGTGACGGTGGATTCCATCCTGAACCGCTTCGACAACCGTCTGGAAGTGAAGGGGGCGGTGTTCCACCCGGGGGTGTACGAGCTGAGCGGGTCGCTCAACACGGTGCGCCAGCTGGTGGAGAAGGCCGACGGACTGCTGGGTGAGGCTTTCACGGGGCGCGCGGTGCTGTATCGCGAGCGGGAGAACCTGACGCGGGAGGTGCTGCCGGTGGACATCGAGGGCATCCTGAAGGGGACGTCGCCCGACATTGCCTTGCAGAAAAATGACATTTTGTATATTCCGAGCATCCACGACTTGCAGGATCTGGGACGGGTGAGCATCAGCGGCGAGGTGAACCAGCCGGGCAGTTACCCGTATGCGGACCACATGAGTCTGGAGGACCTGGTGATTACGGCGGGGGGACTGAAGGAGTCGGCTTCGCTGGTGCGGGTGGATGTGGCACGCCGTATCCGTGACCCGAAGAGCACGGCGGAACCGGAGATGATCGGCCAGAATTTCTCGTTCGGCCTGAAGGACGGTTTCGTGGTGGACGGGCAGGCGGGCTTCGAGCTGCAGCCTTACGACCAGGTGTACGTGCGCCGCAGCCCGAGTTATGCGGAGCAGCTGAACGTGACGGTGGAGGGCGAGGTGCTCTACGGCGGCGACTATGCGCTGAACACGAAGAGTGAACGCCTGAGCAGTCTGGTGCAGCGGGCCGGAGGGGTGACACGCCATGCGTATGTGCGCGGGGCGAAGTTGCGCCGGGTGGCCAACGAGGAGGAGCTGCGACGCATGGAGGACGTGGTGCGGATGGTGCGCCGGGAAATCGGTGAGAACCTGGCCAACGCACTGGGCCTGAAGGTGGACAGCACGTTCACGGTGGGCATCGACCTGGAGGAGGCACTGGCTCATCCGGGGGGTGACGCCGACGTGGTGCTGCGCGAGGGCGACGTGCTGATGGTGCCGGAATACAACAATACGGTGAAGGTGAACGGAGCGGTGATGATGCCCAACACGGTGTCGTATGCACAGGGCAAGAGCGTGAAGTATTACCTGAGCCAGGCCGGGGGCTATTCGGCCAACGCCAAGAAGAACCAGAAGTTCATCATTTACATGAACGGACAGGTGGCGGAGGTGAAAGGCAGCGGCAGGAAACAGATAGAGCCGGGATGTGAAATCGTGGTGCCGAACAAGACGAAGAAGTTCAACTTCGCCACTGTGGTTTCGAACGCGACTTCGTTTGCCTCACTGGCAACGATGCTGGCGTCATTGGCTACGATGTTGAAATAACCTTTAATCGATGAGTATATGAATATGAAACTGAGACTGATTGTCATGAACTTCCTGCAGTTTGCCGTGTGGGGAGCGTATCTCACCTCGATGGGAACGTACCTCGCGGGGGTAGGACTGGGAGGACATATCGGCATTTTTTATGCGATGCAGGGCATTGTGTCGCTGTTCATGCCGGCGGTGATGGGTATCATTGCCGACCGCTGGATTCCGGCGCAGCGCCTGCTGGGGCTGAGCCATCTGCTGGCGGCGCTGTTTATGGCGGGTGCCGGCTATTATGCCATGACCACGGGCTCGCAGGTGGAGTTTCCGGCGCTGTTCGCCTTTTATTCCATGAGTGTGGCCTTCTACATGCCGACGCTGGCCCTGTCGAACTCGGTGGCGTACACGGCCCTCGACAAGGCGGGACTGGACACCATCAAGGCGTTTCCGCCTATCCGTACGTTCGGCACCATCGGCTTTATCTGCTCGATGTGGCTGGTCGACCTGCTGGGCTTCCAGTCGAACTACATGCAGTTCTTCACGTGTGCGGCGTGGGGCGTGGTGCTGGCGGTTTATGCGCACACGCTGCCGGAGTGTCCGGTGAGCCGCGGACAGGGGGAGAAGAAGTCGCTGGTGGAGGCGCTGGGACTGAAGGCGTTCCTGCTGTTCAAGGACCGCAAGATGGCCACGTTCTTCATCTTCTCGATGCTGCTGGGGGTGTCGCTGCAGATTACCAACGGGTTTGCCAATCCGTTCATCACGAGTTTCAGTGCTATTCCGGAATATGCCGACACGTTCGGCGTGCAGCATGCCAACCTGCTGATCTCGCTCTCGCAAATCAGTGAGACGTGTTGTATCCTGCTCATCCCGTTCTTCCTGGGACGGTTCGGCATCAAGCGGGTGATGCTCATTGCCATGGTGGCGTGGGTGCTCCGTTTCGGACTGTTCGGCCTGGGCGACCCGGGCAGCGGGGTATGGATGTTCGTGCTGTCCATGCTGGTGTATGGCGTGGCGTTCGACTTTTTCAATGTGTCGGGTTCGCTGTATGTGGACAAGGAGACGGATCTTTCCATCCGTTCGAGCGCGCAGGGGCTGTTCATCCTGATGACCAACGGTATCGGGGCGACGGTGGGCACGCTGAGCGCACAGGCGGTGGTGAACCGTTTCGTGGACTTCAACTCTACGGCGCCGCAGGTGGAAGGCTGGAGCTGTGCGTGGTTCGTGTTTGCGGCCTACGCGCTGGTGGTGGCTGTGGCTTTCGCGCTGATTTTCAAATATAAACATGTATCAAACTAAATATAAACTTTAATGACAGAAGATTATGGAACAAGAAACGGGTTTAATAGAAATGGTGATTAAGGAGATTGCCGAGGCAATCGATCTCGATAAGATAGTGGAAGACGAGGATTTCGATGAGTTCCTGACGAACCGGGAAAAAATAGAGCAGGTGTTTGTCGCGATGGATAACCGACGCCTGATGCTGGTGGAGAAGGGTGGTACACGGGAAATCATGACCGTGGTGACTCCCGACGAAGCGGGATTGCTGGAGGTGTCGTTGGCCGGTGACGAGCTGGCCAAGACTTCGCTGGCGTATCAGACCATCCAGATGTTGCGCGAGTTGGGCGTGACGCTGGAAAGTGTGGTGGCTCGTGACAAGGTGCTCTTCATTCCGCAGTGTATGCTGCACATGCGTAAGGCGGACGGCACTCCGATGGAGGTAAAGCTGCGTCTGGTGGACGCACTGTGCGTGTCAATCCTGGCGAAGATTCCGTTTTACGTGAACGCGAATTTCCTGAAGGAACAGGATCGTCCGGACTTTGTGAAGGAGGTGGTATCGAACGCGGAAGTGGTGCTGCTGCACATGATGACCGACCGCTTGCTCGAAAGGGAGATGGAAAAGGCCATCCGGAATGAGAACTATGAGTATGCCGAGATGGTGAAACGGGAGATGGAAGCCCGGAAGAAGGCGGCAGAAAACGGTGAAAACAAAGAATAAGGAGTATGCACGTATTTTATACACCGGATATTGAACAGACGCAGGAGTTGCCGGAAGAGGAAGCCGGCCACTGCCTGCGGGTGTTGCGCCTGGGAGTGGGCGACGAGGTGACGCTGACCGACGGGAAGGGGTTCTTCTACCGGGCGGTGATTGCGGCGGCCACCCAGAAGCGTTGTGTGGTGAAGGTGCTGGAGAAGACGGCGCAGGAGCCTTTCTGGAAGGGGCATCTGCACCTGGCACTGGCGCCCACGAAGAACATGGACCGCATGGAATGGCTGGCGGAGAAGGCTACGGAAATCGGGTTCGACGAACTGACGTTCCTGAACTGCCGCTTCTCGGAACGGAAGGTCATCAAGACCGACCGGGTGGAGAAAATCGTGGTGTCGGCGGTGAAACAGTCGCTCAAGGCCCGCAAGCCGGTGGTGAACGAGATGACGGATTTCCGCAAGTTCATGGAGCGGGACTTTCCGGGGCAGAAGTTCATCGCCCATTGCTATGAGGGGGAGAAGCCGCTGCTGCGCGACGTGCTGCGCCCCGACGAGGATGCCGTGGTGCTGATCGGACCGGAAGGGGACTTCAGTCCGGAGGAGGTGGCACTGGCGGCGGAAAAAGGCTTTCAGGCGGTGAGCCTGGGCAAGTCGCGCCTGCGCACGGAAACGGCGGCACTGGTGGCGGTACACCTGATGAACCTGGCGCACAGCGAGTGACCTTGATTGTGTAACTTTAAAATAAATGAGTATGAAAAAGACGTGGAAATGGATGGGGGGCCTGGCTTTGGGCATGGCGTTCCTGCTGGCTTCCTGCGGTGAGAAGAATCCGTACACGAATGTGTTGCCGAAGGATGCGGCGACGGTGGTTTCGCTGGACGTGATGGAGATGGCGAAGAAGTGTGCGCTCGACAAGCAGGCGCGGCAGACGATGGGCACGATGATGAAGTCGTCGCTCAAAGGGACTGCCGATGGCTTGGTGGACAAGATAATGGACGACCCGGAGGAAAGCGGACTGCGGCTGACCGACCGGGTGTATTTTTTTGTGATGCCGCAGATGGAGATGGGCGGTGTGCTGGTGCGCATGGCCGACAAGGACAAGCTGGAGGATTTGCTGGAGGTGCTTCAACGGCAGGGACAGTGTGAGGCGCCGGCCGACGGCGACGGTTGCCGCTGGACGGTGGCTGGCGGCGGGCTGATGGCCTGGACGGACGATGCGTTCCTGCTGCTGGCGGCCAACGGGAACCCGCGGGACTTGCAGCACCAGGCTTCGATGTGGCTCCGTCAGAAGGACGGGGAGGGCTATTCGGGCACACCGGACTTCAAGCGGCTGGAGGGAGCCGACGAGGACATCGCGGTGATGGCTTCGCTGAACCTGATGCCGAAACAGTATCTGACCATGGCGACCATGGGACTGCCGGCGGATTTGAAGCTGAAGGACCTGAAGTCGTTTTCCACACTGGATTTCCAGGACGGCAAGGCGGTGCTGGAGGTGGAGACGCTGACCGACAACAAGGTGTACAAGGACTTGCTGAAGAAGCAGGCGGAGGTGTCGGGCCCGCTGAAGGGTTCGTACCTGAAGATGTTCCCGGCGAATACGGTGGGCTGGATGAGTGCGCACGTAGACGGCGGTAAGGCGTACGACTTGCTGCGCGAGAACCCGACGGTGCGTCAGGAGCTGGACAACTCGATGATGCCGCTCGACTTTGAGGCGATTTTCAAGGCGGTGAAGGGGGATGTGGCGCTGGCCATGCCGGAGATGTCGTTCACCCCGGGCTTTATCTTCTATGCGGATGTGACGAACAGTGAGTTCATGCGCACGTTTGAGGACCTGAAGCCGCTGCTGGCGATGACCAACGGGCAGATGCGTTTGCTGGACCGGGGGGGCAAGGATGCGTATCAGTTTGTGGCCGTGGACGGCTCGATGATGGGCGTGGGCCGCGGACCGGTGTCTCTCTGGCTGGGCGTGAAGGACAAGCGTTTCTACCTGACAAACCGTGAGAGCCTGATCGGCAGCGAGGTGAAGGGCCTGACGCTGGAAGATTGCAGCTGGGCCAAGGACGTGAAAGGCAAGCTGTTCTACCTGAACGTGAACTTCCAGGCATTGTCGGCCGCTCTGCCGCAGCTTCCCTACGTGGGCATGCTGGACTACCTGACCATCGAGTCGGAAGGAACAACCAAGGCCCGCATGGTGCTGCAGATGAAGAACAAAAAAGACAATGTGCTGAAGCAGCTGGGAGAGATGTTGAAGAATTAATAATGAATAATTAATAATGAATAGCGGATAGCGAGTGATTAATAGGAAGTGTGGATTTTTTCATTATTCATTATTAATTATTCATTGATCATTGACCTCGTTTTTCATTTTTCATTATTCATTTTTCATTGAATAAAATGGACTCTATAGAATTACAGCAAACCCTGCCGGAAGTATTTGCCGGACGCGACGGAATTGTGTCGGACGTGTGGCACCGGCAGGTGGTTTTCCAGAAAGGAAAGATGTACTTGATTGAAGCGGCGTCGGGCACAGGCAAGTCGTCGCTTTGCAGTTTTATTTATGGGTATCGCACGGACTATCAGGGGATTATCACTTTTGATGGGGTGAACGTGCGGAAGCTCACGGTGAAGCAGTGGACGGATATCCGCAAGCGCTCGCTGAGCATGTTGTTTCAGGAGTTGCGGCTGTTCCCGGAGCTGACGGCGTGGGAGAACGTGCAGCTCAAGAACGGGCTGACGGGCTTTTGCCGCAAACAGCAGGTGAAGGATTGGTTCGAACAGCTGGGCATCGCCGACAAATGGGATGTGAAGGTGGGCAAGATGTCGTACGGGCAGCAGCAGCGCGTGGCTTTCGTGAGGGGGCTGTGCCAGCCGGCCGACTTTTTCTTCCTCGACGAGCCGGTGAGCCATCTGGACGACGGCAACGGGCAGATCATGGCCCGTATCCTGAAGGAAGAGGCGGCGCGCCAGGGGGCCGGCGTGATTGTGACGTCCATCGGCAAGCACCTGCCGCTGGAGTATGACAGGGTGTTGAGTTTGTAAGGTTTTTAAACGTATAAAGAGATGATCTGGAAATTATTGAGACAGCACATCAGTGTGGCGCAGCTGGCAGGGTTCTTCCTGGCCAACCTGTGTGGCATGGTCATCGTGCTGCTGAGCATACAGTTTTACAAGGACGTGTTGCCGGTGTTCACGCAGGGCGACAGTTTCATGAAGAAGGACTATGTGATTGTGAGCAAGAAGGTGAGCACGCTGGGCAGCCTGGTGAGCAAGGGCGGCACGTTCTCGAAAGGGGACATCGCCGACATGGAAGCACAGCCGTTTGCCAAGCGTACGGGGGCTTTCACTCCGGCGCAGTTTGAGGTGTCGGCGGGCATGGGCATGGCGGGCATGCAGCTCTCCACGGCCATGTTTTTCGAGTCGGTGCCCGATGAGTTTGTGGACGTGCGGCTGGAGGGCTGGACGTATCGCGTGGGGCAGGACGAGATTCCGATTATCATCCCGCGCAACTACCTGAACCTGTACAACTTCGGTTTCGCGCAGAGCCGTAACCTGCCGCAGCTGTCGGAGGGGGTGATGGGCATGATGACGCTCGATGTCCGTATCAGCGGGCAGGGGCGCACGGAACGCATGAAGGGACGCATCGTGGGCTTCTCGAACCGGCTGAACACGATTCTGGTGCCGCAGGCGTTCATGGACTGGGCCAACGGGGCTTTCGGTGACGGACGGGACAACGCGCCTTCGCGGCTGATTGTGGAGGTGGACAACCCGGCGGACGACCGTATCGCGAAGTATTTCAAGGACCGGGGGTATGACACGGAAGGTGACAAGCTGGATGCGGGCAAGACTACGTGGTTCCTGAAGATGGTGACGGGCATCGTGCTGACGGTGGGCCTGATTATCAGTGTGCTGTCGTTCTACCTGCTGATGCTGAGCATCTACCTGCTGTTGCAGAAGAACACGAAGAAGCTGGAGAACCTGCTGCTCATCGGATTCAGTCCGGCGGCGGTGGCGCGTCCGTATCAGGTGCTCACGGTGGCACTGAACGCGGCGGTGGCGGTAATCGGCGTGCTGATAGTGTGTGCGGTCCGCGGCGGGTATCTGGACATGCTGGGCCGGTTGGTACCCGACATGGAAGAGGGCAGCCTGTGGCCGGCCTTGCTGACGGCGGGCGTGCTGTTCCTGGTGGTGTCGGTGCTGAACGTGCTGGCTGTGCGGCAGAAGGTGGATTCCATCCGGTTGAAGAAGTGATGATATTACTGGTTTGAGTGCTGAAGAATGCTTAATAGAATTTTCAAACTTTAAAAAGAATAAGTATATTTGTACCCAAAATTAGTTTATGCTGTATTGTATTACATATGATATAAAGGAACTTGCTAAAGAGGAAGCCTTATTGAAACAGTTGAAAGAACTAGGAGAAACGAACCAGTTTATTTCGAATTGTTGGTTCCTTTATTGTGATAAGGACAAAGATGAAATATATGAATTGTTGAAGGCGAAACTAGATGCGCCTGATTTATTATTTATTTCTAGAACTCGTCTTTCTCATATGGCAGGATGGCTTCCTAACACTTCTGTTGAGTGGTTAAAATCGCATCCTAAATAAGATTGATTATGATTTCTTCGTTAACAATTGACAATTTCAAATGTTTTTCTTCTTCTACAGATTTCGATTTAAGTGCTTTGAATCTATTTACTGGGTATAATGGAAGAGGAAAATCTTCTGTTTTTCAGGTGCTTTTATTGTTGTCACAAAGTCTTCAAAAGAATGGAAATATAGAAAAACTGGAAGTTAATGGTGATTTTGTACGACTTGATTTGTTTGAAGATTTGGTAAATAGGAACCGTTTAGGTGATAATATTTATTTTAAATTAAAGACAACAGAAACTGAATATTCTTTAGTGGAATTAGGATACAAAGAGATGTCAGATCGAGTTGGCAAGATTGTAGAACTAAAAATAAACGGTCAGAATTATTTTCAGCAAGCCACATCCCTTTCAGATAATACGAATGTAAAACAGGAAAATCATTTATATATTTATCCAAAAGATTTCCAAAGTCTATTTATGGATTACAATTATATTTCTGCCGATCGATTGGGCCCGACTCGTTATGAAGAAAAAGAAGAAATAAATGCTTCTAACCCAGTTGGATGTAATGGTGAACATCGGCTGAATATGTTGATTAAAGAAAGTAATTTGCTGGATGAGGTGAGCCGATGGGTTAGTTATATAATGGATGGAGGAACCTTAGAAATAACAGGAGGAGAAAATAAGCAAAGTGCTGTATTGAATTTGTTATTTCAGATTGGAAAAGATAAAGGCCTTAAATCAATAAATTGCGGCTTTGGATACAGTTATATTTTGCCTATTGTAATTATGGCATTGACTATTGACCGGGGTTGTCTGTTTATCGAGAATCCTGAGGCTCATTTACATCCTAGGGCACAGTCGCGTTTAATGGAATTAATTTGTCAAATGACAAAAAATAAACATGTACAAATCTTTATTGAAACGCACAGTGAGCATATTATAAATAGTGTACGATTGTGTTCCTTAAAGAAAGATTCCCCTATAACTCATAAAGATGTGAGTCTTTATTTTTTTGATAAAGATTATACTGTTTTGCCATTAGTAATGGATGAACAAGGTCAAATATCTGAATGGCCAAGTGGTTTTTTTGATCAACAGGAGATTGATTTAAGTAATATTCTTAAACTTGGTTTGTTTAAATGATTGCTCATCTTTATATATGCGATCAGTCGTTTGTGTATAACGGTCAAGATTCCGATCGTGAAGTAGAACGAAAATTGTTAGAGTTTAAATTGATGGTGAATAAAGCTAAAGAGTATAGAGACAATGAGTTTTATTTAAACAATAATCAATTTACCAATACTGTTATACTTTCGAATAAGGTAACGATTGCAGATGTATTAAATACTGGAGAAAGGCGATTAGGGAGGGATAGTATGAATTTGTTTTTGTCCCTTTTTAAAATATGTAAGAAATGTACTTTGTCTAAAAATGAATTGGTAGAATATCTGGAATTAGAGGATGAAACTCAATGTAATGGAATATTGGTTCTAAATACGCAAGATGATTTGCCTAAAAATCATCAAGTTATTTCTACGGTAGGAGGGTGGCTCCAATTCCGTCGATATTATTTAGGTAAATATCCGGGAGATACAGTATATTTTTTGGAAGAAGCTAAAAAATATTTTACAAGACTTTGTATTCATGAGCATAATAAAGATAAATACTTAAAAGAAATCTTATCAACACATAGTCAGCGTATCGTAGCCTATTTGAGTGTATTAAATGATTTTTTTATTTCTGATTATAAGGAATTTAAAGGTGATTTAATTCAGTATCTTCCTATGTTCTCAAAAAAATATAAGATTGATGGTGCTTCTTTTGAGGGCAAAAAAGAAGAAAAATTCAAGTGTACTTTTAAAGATAAAAATAATGAGCACATAGAAATGTATTGTGAGCCCCATCTTAAAATGTATACTGATAATTTTGGAAATGCAAATCAGCAAGGTCGTATTTATTTTAATGCTCCTCGGAAGGGTGACGAAATATTGTATGTAGGATTCATATGTAGGCATTTATAAATTAAGTATAATCGACACATGAAAAAACTGAAGAATGTATGGCTTTATCTAAGCTTTCTGTTGTTTGTGGCCGGCATGGCAAGTTGTAGTTCCGAAGACCCTACGGGTGTGGAGGTATCGCGTGAGGATATCATCGGCACGTGGAAGGTGACGGCGAATGACTGGTCGGATTCGGAGGGAGATTCCGGACGGAATGACCACGTGGAAATGACGCTGACCCTGAACAGTGACGGCACGACGTCTTTCCAGGGGTATCACTACCAATGGACGTTGGGCAAGCAAGGGGTGCTGACCATTTCGGGGGCGGGCAACCTGAACGTGCGGGTGACGATTCTTTCGCTGGACGACGGGGTGCTGCAGGCTACGTATTCCTTCAGTTCCTCTTCGGAAGCATACGAGGTGGATGGAAACTATACCTTCCAGCGGATGTGATTTTTCTTGAAATTTTTAGACAGAAGAACACAAGGACATAAGGGCAGAGGTGTTTGTTTTATGTCCTTGTGTTCTTTTGTTCTTCTGTCCAACCCCCACTCCATGTGACCGCACACACCTGAAATTTATGTAAATAATTGTTTAATAAAAAACGGCTGTGTGAACGAGTGTAAAACGCTCTGTCCGATATCCCTTGATTTATGTCTATTATTGGGGGAATCAGTATAAAATATGTTACATGGAGTTACACCTATGTGAGTTTATTCTGTAAATTTGCGTTACATAAATGGTCAAACTTTTGACAAACACCCGGGACGTTTGGAAGAAGAGAGACCAAGAAGATTCATTTTTAATTAAAATAATAGCTTATGTCAAAAATCGTTGGACACATTTCGCAGGTAATCGGTCCGGTGGTCGATGTGTACTTCAAGTTCGAAGAAGGACAAGACGTGGAACACGCCTTGCCGAAAATCCACGATGCCATGACGATCGCCCGTAGCGACGGTCGTACGCTGGTGATTGAAGTACAGCAACACATCGGTGAAGACACGGTACGTTGCGTGGCCATGGACAGCACGGACGGATTGAAGCGCGGACTGGAAGTCGTTCCTACCGGTCATCCGATCACGATGCCTATCGGTAACCAGATCAAGGGCCGTGTGATGAACGTGGTAGGTGACACCATTGACGGAATGAAGAGTCTGGACAAGAAAGACGGATTCCCCATTCACCGTGAACCTCCGAAATTCGAAGACCTGGCTACCACCCAGGAAGTATTGTTTACCGGTATCAAGGTGATTGATTTGCTGGAACCTTATCTGAAAGGTGGTAAAATCGGTCTGTTTGGTGGGGCGGGCGTCGGAAAAACCGTGCTCATCAAAGAGTTAATCAACAACATTGCCAAGAAACACAATGGTTTCTCCGTGTTTGCAGGTGTGGGTGAGCGTACCCGTGAAGGTAATGACTTGCTGAGAGAAATGATTGAATCTGGCGTAATCCGCTACGGTGACGACTTCCTTAAGAGTATGGAAGAAGGCAACTGGGACCTCTCGAAGGTGGATTACAACGAAGTGGAAAAATCGCAGGTGGCCATGGTGTTCGGTCAGATGAACGAACCTCCCGGTGCCCGTCAGTCTGTGGCGCTTTCCGGTCTGACTCTGGCAGAGTCTTTCCGTGACCGTCAGACAGGCGAGAACGGTCCGCGCGATATCCTGTTCTTTATCGACAACATCTTCCGTTTCACGCAGGCAGGTTCCGAGGTTTCCGCCTTGCTGGGACGTATGCCGTCTGCAGTAGGTTACCAGCCGACACTGGCTACGGAAATGGGTCAGATGCAGGAACGAATCACTTCTACGAAGAACGGGTCTATCACTTCTGTTCAGGCGGTGTATGTGCCTGCCGACGACTTGACCGACCCTGCTCCGGCTACAACCTTTACGCACCTTGACGCCACTACGGTGTTGAGCCGTAAGATTACTGAGCTGGGTATCTATCCGGCTGTGGATCCGCTGGACTCTACGTCGCGTATCCTCGACCCGCTGATTGTGGGAAAGGAACACTACGAGACTGCTCAGCGCGTGAAACAGATTCTGCAGCGTAACAAGGAACTTCAGGATATTATCTCCATCCTGGGTATGGATGAACTTTCGGACGAAGACCGTCTGACAGTGAACCGTGCCCGCCGTGTACAGCGATTCCTGTCGCAGCCGTTTGCCGTGGCTGAACAGTTCACCGGTGTGCCGGGTGTGATGGTTTCCATCGAAGACACCATCAAGGGCTTCAAGATGATTCTGGACGGCGAGGTGGACTATCTGCCTGAACAGGCCTTCCTGAACGTGGGTACCATTGAGGATGCCATCGAGAAGGGTAAGAAGTTGCTGGAAGCTGCAAAGAGTTAATAATTAAAAGTTAAAAGTTAAAAGCTGATAGCTTAATATGAAAGAACTTCATCTGGTTATCGTTTCACCCGAACGCCTGGTTTACGAAGGAAAAGTGAGCCTGGTGACCTTTCCGGGAGGTGCTGGAAAATTCCAGGTCATGGCCGACCATGCCCCGCTGATTTCCACGCTCGCGGCAGGGGAAGTGAAATACGTGGCCGGAAAGGAAACGCACTCGCTGCAAATCAAAGGCGGGTTCGTGGAAGTCAAAAACAATCAGATTTCAGTCTGTGCCGAACTCTGAGAAGAGTGGGGCGGACGTTGAACCGAATATGTTTTTGGCGGCTTTCCGAATGAAAAACCGCACGATACTATGTTTTTGTTGACCGTGAAGAAAAAATTTGTGAAAGAATTGACCGTGATAGGAATCGTACTGACAGCGCTTGTCGCCGTGGTGTATCACTTGTTCATCCCCGACAGGTATTTCCTGTGGTTTCCTGCCATCCCGATATTCTTTTATCTTTTCGGTCTTTTTTACATAGAAATGTTCGCGTTCAATTACCGTTTGGGTATCCAGAAGATTGCAATGACCTATCTGGTGTGCAAGGCGTTGAAATTCATCCTGAGCGCACTGGTGCTGATATTCTACGGATTTGTGATTGAGCATGAAGTAGTGGCCTTCATGGTGACCTTCATCTTCTTTTACTTTGCGTTTCTGATATTCGAAACCCGTTTTTTCCTTCTTTTTGAAGCGAAACTCAAATTAAGACAAAAAACAAATGATGAAAAAAATACGGTACATAGTGATTACGCTGCTACTGCTGATGGTGGTTCCGGCCGCCACGGTGAAGGCACAGGCCGCTGAGGGCGACGTGGACGTGAATGAACTGGTGTTCGGACACATCGGCGACGCGTATGAGTGGCACATCGCGACCTTCGGCAACACGGAGGTGCGCATCCCGCTGCCCGTCATCGTGAAAAGCAGTACAGGCTGGCACGTGTTCTCGTCTGCCCGGCTGGAGGAAGGTCCTTACGAGGGTCTCTACGTGGCCAAGGGCGGCAGCTACGACGGCAAAATCGTGGAACGGAACGCGGCCGGCGAGGAGGTGCGTCCGCTGGACATCTCCATTACGAAGAATGTGCTGGGCTTGTTTATCAACAGTGCGGTGCTGCTGGTGATTATGCTGAGCTGCGTGCGCTGGTACAAGAAACATCCGCTGGAAGACGGGGCGCCCAAAGGGGGTGTCGGCATGATAGAGGCTACGGTGATGTCGATTTACAACGACGTGATAAAGGGCTGTGTGGGCGAGAACTACCGCCGCTACGCACCTTATCTGCTCACTGCTTTCTTCTTCGTGCTGGCCAACAACCTGATGGGGCTGATTCCGATTTTCCCCGGGGGAGCCAACGTGACGGGTAACATCGCCATTACGATGGTGCTGGCCCTGTGTACGTTCGTGCTGACCAACGTGTACGGTACGAAGGCTTACTGGAAGGAAATCTTCTGGCCTGATGTGCCTACCTGGCTGAAGGCGCCGGTGCCTATGATGCCGTTGATTGAATTCTTCGGTATCTTTACCAAGCCGTTTGCACTGATGATCCGTTTGTTTGCCAACATCATGGCAGGACATGCGGCAGTGCTGAGTCTGATTGCCATTATCTTCATCACGGTGAAATCGGGACCGGTAATCAACGGTTCGATGACGGTGGTGGCTGTGGCATTCGGCATTTTCATGGATGCGCTGGAACTTCTGGTGGCATTCATCCAGGCATACGTGTTCACGATGCTGTCGGCCGTGTTTATCGGCTTGTCGCAGGTGAAGGAGCATGCCAAGAAATAATAGATTAAAGAAAATTAAAGTATAACCTTTTAAAACAAGAAAATTATGTTATTGTCAGTTTTATTGCAGGTAGCTGCAGGTGTAGGTATTAGTAAATTGGGCGCCGCTATCGGTGCAGGTATTGCAGTTTTGGGTGCCGGTATCGGTATCGGTAAGATTGGTGGCTCGGCAATGGAGGCAATGGCCCGTCAGCCGGAAGCTTCAGGCGACTTGCGTATGAACATGATCATCGCTGCCGCCCTGGTAGAAGGTGTGGCTCTGATTGCCATCGTGGTTTGTTTGTTGACATTGTTCTTGTAATAAATAAAACAGTAAGTTATGGGATTATTAACTCCGGATCCGGGGCTGCTGTTCTGGATGATTATCACCTTCGGAGTCGTGTTCTTCATTTTGGCGAAATACGGCTTCCCGGTAATCATCAAGACGGTGGAGGACCGGAAAGCATACATTGACAACTCGCTCAAGGCAGCTCGCGAGGCCAACGAACAGCTGGCGAACGTGAAGGTGGAAGGAGAGAAAATCCTGACACAGGCTCACGAGGAACAGAGCCGTATATTGAGTGAGGCTGCGGCTACACGCGACCGTATCATCAAGGACGCTCAGGACAAGGCCTTCGCCGAAGGCAACCGCCTGATGGAGGAGATGAAGAAGCAGATTGAAACGGAAAAGGAAAGTGCCATCCGTGACATCCGCCGTCAGGTAGCTGTGCTGTCGGTGGGCATTGCGGAAAAAATCATGCGCAGCAAACTGGCCGACGAGAAGGAACAGTCCGCGCTGATTGACCGTCTGCTGGATGAAATGATTGAATCTTCTAAAAAATAAATGAGTTATGAATACAGGAGTCGTTTCGAGGCGTTTCGCGAAGGCGCTGCTGGCGTATGCGAAGGATGAGGGACAGGAAGACAAGGTGTATGAGGAGGTGAGAACACTGGCCGCACACTTTGTGGAGGTGCCCGGCCTGCGCCGCGCCATTGAGAATCCTGTGCTGGAGAAAAGCAAGAAAGTGGAGCTGCTCTGTGAGGCGTCGGGTGGAAAGACGGTGAGCAAGGTGCTCACACGCTTCTTCAATCTGGTGCTGGAGGAGAGACGGGAAAAGTTCTTGCAGTTCATGACGTGGTCGTACATCGACCTTTATCAGGAGGACAAAAACATTCTCATCGGTAAGCTGACGACCGCTGCAAGCTCGCCCAAACTGGTGGAACACTTGCAGAAACTGGCTGCGGCACGTACGCAGGGAAAGGTGGTGCTCGAAGAAAAGGTGGACAAGAACCTGATCGGAGGGTACATCATCGAACTGGCGGGGTACCGGCTGGATGCTAGTGTGGCCAATCAGCTGAAGCGCGTGAAACAGCAGTTTATCGCGAAGAACAGAAGAATAGTGTAAACAATGAATAATGAAAAATGAATAATGAAAAACGTTTTCAATTGTTCGCTATTCATTTTTAATTGTTCATTATTAATTATTAATTAAAAAGAACTATGCCAGAAAATACAATAAAACCCAGCGAAGTTTCAGAGGTGTTGCTCCAACAGTTGAAGGGGATTGACAACTCGCTGAAATTCGACGAAGTAGGTACCGTACTTCAGGTGAGCGATGGTGTGGCACGTATTTACGGTCTGCGTAATGCGGAAGCCAACGAGTTGCTGCAGTTTGAAAACGGTATCATGGGAACGGTGATGAATCTGGAGGAGGACAACGTGGGAGCCGTGCTCCTGGGTCCGACCGACCAGATCAAGGAGGGGATGATTGTAAAGCGTACCAAGCATATCGCTTCCATCAACGTGGGCGAATCCATGCTGGGACGTGTCATCGACCCTCTGGGCGTGCCTTTGGACGGACGCGGTGAGATTGGCGGCGAGCTCTGCGAAATGCCGCTGGAGCGCAAGGCGCCGGGTGTGATCTTCCGTCAGCCGGTAACTGAACCGTTGCAGACGGGTCTGAAGGCCATCGACGCGATGATTCCTATCGGCCGCGGACAGCGTGAGCTGATCATCGGCGACCGTCAGACGGGTAAGACCGCCATCGCCATCGATACCATCATCAACCAACGTGCGAACTTTGAAGCCGGAAATCCGGTGTACTGTATCTATGTGGCCATCGGTCAGAAAGGTTCTACCGTGGCCAGCATCGTGAACGCCCTGCGTGAAAAGGGTGCCATGGACTATACCATCGTGGTGGCTGCCACGGCTTCCGACCCGGCTGCCATGCAGTATTTCGCTCCGTTTGCGGGTGCTGCCATCGGTGAGTATTTCCGTGATACCGGCCGTCATGCCCTCGTGGTCTACGATGACTTGTCAAAACAGGCCGTGGCTTACCGTGAGGTGTCTTTGATTCTGCGTCGTCCGTCCGGACGTGAGGCTTATCCGGGTGATATCTTCTACCTGCACTCTCGTCTGTTGGAACGTGCGGCGAAGATCATCAGCCAGCAGGAAGTGGCCGAGCAGATGAACGACCTGCCTGCCAGCCTGAAGGGCAAGGTAAAGGCCGGCGGTTCACTGACTGCCCTCCCGATTATCGAGACGCAGGCCGGCGACGTGTCTGCCTACATCCCGACCAACGTGATCTCCATTACCGACGGTCAGATCTTCCTGGAAACCGACTTGTTCAACCAGGGTTTCCGTCCGGCCATCAACGTGGGTATCTCCGTTTCGCGTGTGGGTGGTAGCGCACAGATCAAGAGTATGAAGAAAGTGGCCGGTACGCTGAAAATCGACCAGGCTCAGTATCGTGAACTGGAAGCCTTCTCCAAGTTCAGCAGCGACATGGACCCGGTAACGGCCATGGCCATCGACCGCGGACGTAAGAACAACCAGCTGCTGATTCAGCCGCAGTACTCACCGATGCCGGTGGGCGAGCAGGTGGCTATCCTGTACTGTGGTACGCACAGCTTGATGCGCGACATTCCTATCGCCAAGGTACGTGCGTTCCAGGATGCTTTCCTCACCACGCTGCGTGCGAACCATCAGGCCGACGTGCTCGACGTGCTGGCAGCCGGAAAGATCAACGACGACGTCACAGCCATTATCGAAAAAGTAGCGGCAGAAACTGCCAGACAATTTAAAGCATAATCCTCATGGCATCACTGAAAGAAGTTAAAGGAAGAATCAACTCAATCAACGGCACGCTGAAGATTACTTCGGCGATGAAGATGGTGGCCTCGTCGAAACTGCACAAGGCGCAGGAGGCCATTGAAAACATGCTTCCTTACGAGCGCCGGCTGCACCGCATGCTCGACCATTTCCTGGGTGCGGGGCTGACCGTGGAGTCGCCTTTTGCAGTGAAGCGTGAAGTGAAGAAAGTGGCCGTTGTCGTATTTGCATCCAACAGCAGCTTGTGCGGCGGATTCAACGTGAACGTGATCCGTCACTTGCACGAGGTGGTGGAAGAGTATGCCGGAAAGGTGGGCCGCGAGAACATCGTGATTTACCCGGTGGGCCGGAAGGTGGCCGACGCGGTGAAGAAGATGGATGGCGTGGTTTCGGCCGGCGATTACCAGCACATGAGCGGGAAACCGAACTACAAGGAGGCTGCCGACCTGGCTGCCGACCTGATGCAGAGGTTTGCTGCCGGTGAATTCCAGCAGGTGGAACTGCTGTACAACCACTTCAAGTCGACTTCTTCGCAGGTGCTGACCCGCGAGACGTATCTCCCGCTGGAACTCAATGCGGCGAAGACGGACGACACGGAAGAGGCTGCCGACGAAATGCAGGCCGACTACATCATCGAACCTTCGCCGGAACAGGTGATGCAGGAACTCCTGCCGAAGGTGCTCCGCCTGAAGATTTACACCGTACTGCTCGACTCTACGGCTTCGGAACATGCTGCCCGTACGATGGCCATGCAGATTGCCACGGATAATGCAAATGACTTGATACAGGAACTGACCTTGATTTACAACAAGAGCCGTCAGCAGGCCATCACGAATGAGCTGCTGGATATCGTGGGCGGGACAATGGCCTGACCCCCGGTGCCGGTTCTTGCACTGCATAAAAAAACGAGGCTGTCTCAAAATGAATTGAGATGGCCTCTGTCGTTTCATATCAGACTGAAGTCGTTTGGATTTTTCTCAAAAAAAGGAATTTACAAGTTTCTTTCTACAGATTTCATGGTTTCAAACCGTTTTTGAGGGTGGTAAGAAGCCTCTTAAGAGGCTACTTTTGCAAGATTATGCGCTATGGCCAGCAGGCCAAATTCAATTTCCACCTTCTTCAGTCCACGGAGATGGAACCTCTTGAAGTGCTTGTTGTTCTTGAGGTTTCCAAATACGGCTTCCA